>Ga0065711_1034077_pt1 | contig 24344 bp, 14 predicted proteins | sample Hoacrofraction12_FD_59098 | JGI IMG/M metagenome (GOLD analysis project Ga0065711, IMG submission 59098) | Hoatzin crop microbial communities from Cojedes, Venezuela - Epithelial fraction 12 v2 (version 2) | ecosystem: Host-associated > Birds > Digestive system > Esophagus > Crop | place... | reverse complement strand
CAGCTTTCCAGCCTATCCAGGTCACGCTGAATGGCAGCACAGCCTTCTGGTGTGTCTACCACACCTCCCAGTTTGGTGTCATCAGCAAACTTGCTGAGGGTACATTCTAACTCTTCATCCAGGTCGTTGAAGTCCTAGGGTACAATTAGGTAGTAGTTTTCAGGGGTAATGTTTCACAAGTCTCACTGCTCACAGCTCCCTACCACAGTATCAAACAATACATAGATTCTTTGAATAATAGAGGTTGTCTTCCTCAATAACGTGGCAAACAGGTGAAAGGAAAGACTGTACATGTTGGACTCCTTAAACAACAGAATAGGCTATGGAGAGCAAAACTGCATGCTGTGATCAACTTTAAAGAAGACAGAACCAAAATAAGCATAATGTGACTCATCTGTATTTTAGATGATAACTTGTGTTTACAAAGAAGCACAGTAGGCAGCAGTTGCAGTGAACGTACTTGGGGCGTTACTTTGAGTAGCATTATCTGGTTATTTTTAGGACAGCCACCCAGATGGGTGGCGTCAAAGAACATCATCATCCTCCGTTAGGCCACACTGCAAATAGCAGTGTATGTGCAAATATAATACTCAGCAACTGGCAGATGCTCTTACACTGGGGTCTGGATGAATGCAGCAAACGACAGCTTACACTGTTCTCAAAACAAGCACTGCATAAGTATCATACCATATTTTATGAAACAGAGGAAAACAACAATTAGGTCAAGGTTGCCTAAGTATAATCTATGTAACTGAAATAAGATTATTAAATCCTTACTAGCACATTGGCACTACCGTTACCCAAGTATCAGGTTCCTTTCAAAAAGCTGCAAAGGAAAAGACACAATAATGTGCTGAAGTTAAGCTGGTTAGCTTCTTTTTTTCTGAGTGTCCCCATTTTAAAAACCTAAGACATGAAAAATGTTCAAAGGAGACAATATTTGTTATCTAAAAACTATCTTTAGTATTTTTTCCTAAAAAAATCAAGACATACCAAGAAATTCAATTTTTATCAGCAAATAAAAAGGAGATAGCATGACAGGTGTACTTAGACACAGAAGTATGGTCATCTCCCAGTATTCAAAAACTGTAACTGAAATCCCAAGAAACATGAAACTAAAACCAAACTAAACAGCCTTTTGACCTTTTCATCTTTTAGGATGCCTGCCCCGTTCCTTCTCTTCCCTAAACATCTGGTTAGGACTCCTGTAAATCAGCACAGTAGGCTGCAAGGACATTTGCTTGACAAAGCACGTCATTGCATTCTTACAGTTTCTTTGCAGGATCATCTACAGCCAACACTCAGTTCTAAATACAGACTTCAACATGTTGTCTGTGTTTCAGTGAATACACAGATGTTGACCTTCCCCTGTTGCTGAGGCATGCAAAGCTGCCGTGCTATCCTTTTTGAACAATGGGAACTTATTTCCAGCTTTCCACTCCACCTCCTTTTGCATTGCTCACTCCTTTTCCTCTTGAACACTTTCCTGCTGCCACATGCTTCCTTCTACTCCTCTCAGCTGTTGTCAAAAGCTGACAATTTTCTTTCTGTCATTTTTATGCTCCGTTTTCATTCTCTCCTCCTACAATGTTTATTATATGACAAACGTTCCCATAAGATGATCTCATTCCATTTCCCTTGGAACAGCACAGTCCATCTTTGTGGAGGACAGGCATGGAAACGGTAACAATTTTGCAGTAAAGCAAATGTCATGAGTTTAAAGGCAGGAACTAAAAATTCATTAAAATATTGAAAAGTTGAGGGATTCAGAACAATCAATTTAACTTCAGGGAGTCTACTTTTACGTACTTATCTATGTATTTATTTCATGTATTTTATGAATTATGTAAGACATAGATCTTAAAAAAAATTCAGAATACCTCAAATGGTACCAAAAGGTACAACTATATTTGTTATTTACCAAATCAAATGCCTATTATATTCTAATCTTGTGCCTATACATTTCAAAACTGTTTCAACATGTAACCTAGAGGTCACAGAATGATGTGAAATAGTACATATGTCTTCTTTTGCATCCAAGTTTTATATAAGTCTCTAAAGTTGTTTTTGTACTAATGGAAGTTCCCTGATTTCATTCGCACTCTATTTAGATTAGTAGGTTGTCACTATAGGTTTAGAAATAAGAAACAGCTCTCAATATTAAAGCAGCTTGAAACTTCTGAAGTCTCTAGCGCAGAATAACGTCACAGCTTGTCCTACCCCCTGCCGTGGAACGAGCCACACACAAGAGGAGCCCAGCCTTGGCTCCAGTGGAGCCCACCAGTGTGGTCCACCTGCAGCTACCTGCTGTGAGCTCTGACCAACCTGTGGGCATGGGCAGGAGAGTGGCCACATTCCTGGCTCCTGCACTGGAGGACTGGCTATCCAATTTGTTCAGGTGCTGCTGTGGTGTCTATATGCAGTCATGGATGTACAGGGGAACAGAGGAGCTGGAGCAGCCAAGCACTGACCCCTTCCTCCAATATACACTTCTCTCCAGTCTTGTTTGCCAATACGAAGCAGTTTGAAATTACTGACCATCATAGATCTGAACCCAGACTGGCTTGATTTCCTGCAGAACACCACATTTTAACTCAAGATGCTCCAAGCTACCAAGTAATCCAAAAGGATTTCAAATATCCTGACTGCACTGATATAATCAACCTTTTAAAGCTATAAAAGATAAATTGCAATATGACTCATTTTCAGGACTTCAGGTTAATTCTAACCATATAAAGGAACAAATAGCTCGTTTCACATGCAAGATGCAGGTTTTTTAGAAAAAAACACACCACTCAGCTAGACTGTAGTTATTATTTATTGTGCTCATGGCCAGAGCCAAAGATCTGAATTAAAATTTTGGACTATGAAACATGCTAAGTGATTTACAGACCTGTTCCTCCTCTACTCACTCCCTCAATACAATGCTGATGAAACAACTCTGCAATGCTCTTTAATTTTCTAGAATAAGAGGAAACTAAACCAGCAAATAAGGTTGATTAGTTTCACCTATCTCAGCTAAAGCAGGTCCCAGAAGAACCTGACAATTGCCATGCATGGCATAAGTGAAGGAGGAGAGCACAGGAGCAGAAGTGGACAGAGCTAGGGCAGAGAAGCTGACCTTATGGTGGCAGCAGCCCCCCAGACAGGCTCAGCTGTGACACTTTGGCTTAGCCCATAAAGACTATAATTAATTACTCTCATAATTTCACATTTACCACAGGCCATGGCAGGGGGGTAGCACATATCCTCACATTGCTGTTTTAATGCAAGGTAATTCATTACATGGTGTGTCCCAAAGTTAAAGCACAGAAACAGAGGGATGACAGCATTGTGCTTTGGACTCTAGCCACATGCTGGGGGCTTATCCTTCTGTCTCCAAATCACTTTGAATTAACAGACCACAGCAGCACATATTACTCATAAAACGCAAACCTCCAGGTACCTGCCCCTGGAAATACACATAAACCATTCCAACGGTTATGACACTTTGGGGGACGGGGGAAAGGGTTGCTGAATAAGAAAAAAGCTCATAACTTGCAGAAATGTGGGGGATACAATTTAAGGGTATAAATGCACACTCGATAAAGGTGTGTAACAGGTGACATTATTTAAAGCCATCGCTTAAAAATAAGAGACAGATATCAAATTTGGAATAAAGTTCTGCGCTTGGCACTTGAGTTGTCAAGGTTAACTTTTGCAAAAATGCCTCTCAGTGTTACAGTTTTCTTAGGTTTATTCCAATCATTTGTTAGGCCAAAGATTACCTTGAAAGTTATTAAATTAGGAAGCACCATTATATTACAAAGAAAAAGAGCTGATACACTTTAAAATATGGAAAGTAATTTGCAAATGCCACAAATGCTGAAGATATTACTTCCTTTGGCTTCTGGTTTTTCTTCTTGAATAAATTTTTTTTGATGAAACAAGTTACACTACAGTGTAAGCTGAGAGCCCCCTTTTGCCACCCTTACATCTAAATTCAGCTAGTACTACTCATAAAAATAGTCACCACTGGGAAATAAAAGAGCAAGAGTCTGGTACTCCAATAGTCAAGGGGTAAATTTTCTAAAAACAGTCTCTCCTGTCCCATGCAAATGACATTCTCTGTGCTAGACTGAACACTTAAACTCTTGTAGTGAAATACATACAAAATTGTAGGCTGAGTTATTAAAGGTAACCATAATGTTCTATCTGTGGGAACTACTCAGAGACACCTTTAGCTTTAAATAGAAACGTAAGAATACTTTTAGCACTCAAGTGTCTGTTCTTTTTGTTCTTTACAAACACTTTCTCGTTTAAGAGAGATTTCTAGTCTGGAGGCAGGAAGATAAACCCTGATGCATTTGTCACCTGTGGTGACCTGTGTATGAACAGGTCTCCTCTGTTCATTTCTCTTACTACAATGACAAAGCATAATGCAAAGGAACATAAGGAATAATTTGTATGTGGAATATGAATGCTACTGGAGGGTGATGAAACTGCTTTGATAGGATGGCTGGGGTGCGCTGCAATAATCAAAACATTATTTTCGACCATGGAGTTCTCAGTCCACTACATACCTTTCTGCAGTTCCTCTGTCCTACTGAAATGACAAATTGGACATCAGGTTGTTCAAAAAGTCATGCAGAGAAATTTTATTATTATGATGAACCAGCTTAAAGCAAAATTTCATATGGATTATTATCTCTCACAACCACATTGCTCTTCCAGTTCTGGAAAAGGATTAATCCTTCTGCTTTCATCAAAATATAATGTCTCTTGTCCATTACACATAAACCTTTGACAATTAAAACCAGTGGAAGATAGTAGCAGACTTCTCATATTTATAACAGGGACACAGAAGTCCTCAACAAACAATTCCAACAAGGTGTTATTTTCATTTAGTTCTATGTAGCCAAATGGATTACAAGAGATATGACTTGTTTCCATTTCATCCTTAAGCACACCCGAACGGACAATGCAATAATTACTTATGTAATTATGTGAGACCACACAGAAATATTATTACATATAGGAAATGAGAAAAATATATGTAGGTTTTAAAAAAAGGCTCTAATAAAATAAGTTGCTGACAATAAAAAATTACAATCTGAATAAAATTCTCAAAACCAAAACAAAAAAAACTAACTAAAGGTGGAAGCTACGTAACAATGACAAAGATGTGCAAAGGAAGGAGAAATAGAAGAGGCAAACTGCGTTAGACACAGACATATGCCTTGTTCTTTTTTATAAGGTGCTTTGTGGAAATCATATATTTCTGTATTTCATCACATCATTTTTTAAAATCTAAGTTGGAACTCAAAATGCAACGAAAAACTACAAATTCATGCATTAAGCATTCCAAATTAAAAGCTATATGCAGACCAGCTGACCTGCCATAATTCGTGGACTTCAGTCCTCAGGCAAACATAAGAAAAACAACGGCATTCCAGCTTCAGAAAAAACAGTATCCTCCCAGGTTAAACTCAAACCACCGTTAATAATTTAAATATTTTCTCCATCCTTAGTGCTAATGTGAATTTTACCCTTTTTCTTTCATGGACTGCTAAGAAAACAAAATAGGTCTATAGAAGAGGATAAATTCAAACAGTTCTACTTATAATAGAAGATAATGATTTCTTGTGAGTCTACAAATAATCCACAGCCATCTGCCAATGGTACCTTACAATCTCAACTAGGAAAAAATAGGCTTTCCCTACCACCACAGAAAGCAGTTCCATATTTTAATACTTTGAGTTCAAATAAATAAGTAGCACTGTTACTCCTTGCCCACTTTAAAATGTTTTAATAGGCCATTCAACTGACTTGGCACTGTCCAACTCTCATACCACGTCCGCTTAAAGCTCCTGCAGCCAAAGTAAACGTTGTGTTTTATGAGCAAAGGCTAGTTTGGAAAGAGAAATTTACTAGTTGACCATATGTAACTAAGGTGGAATGGCTAAATTAGTGATGGGAAAATATCTCTTAGTCTTCTGTCACCTTTTCCAGGTTGAAGGTTGCTCTCCTTTCTCTCACCATAAATACACATACATACATAGAAAATTTTATTTGCTTTTAGAAAGAGAAAATGAAGACCATATGAAATAATGAAACTGAGTCACAAACTTCTCAACCTTTCACAACAATATTTACCAGAAAAACGGTTTCAGGGAAAAACACATTATAAGTTTTTCCCAACAAAAGATTTTTTGAATGAAAAATGCTTTTTAAAAAGAAACCCAGATTTTAAAACATTACTGAGATTTCTTTCCATTTGTGAGGGACAGATGGAATTCAGTAACTGAGGAATATAATGACATTTTCCAACAGCTCACTTCATCAACCATGTCACTTTTATCTGCATTCACATAAAACCAAACACATTTGGAATACAACTGCTTCCGCTGCCCTTTCAAGGCATAACATCTCGTTTCTAACATGGCATTAGTAGCACCGTAAATCAACGTTCTGTGTTTCCCTTAGGCTATTTTGGAAGCTTTAACTAATCCATGACAGGGTGAATGTTATGCATAGATGAACTGGAAATTCATAGATTGAACTAGGTATTAAGCTGTAGCAGCACTAAGCAATTTGGACACTTCCTTTTTTTTTTTTTTTTTTTAATCCACACCTACATTGGGCAAATCCATGCTTTCCTGAATTAAGCCAGGCTAGTATGAACTGCTGAGTTGTAGCCAATGCTGCAAGTATCAAAGCTGTGGTTGTTCCTCAGACAAGGCATATTTATAGTATTTTCTGTTCCTCCACATTTTTTGATGCATAACTATACCTATTTAACTAACTGCAATAGCTAGACCTTCAGGACTGATTAGCTTGGACTTTTTTTTAAATTCTTATCAAATTCACTTCTGAGTCCCAAAATTTGTCTCTTATAGCGCTGGCTGATGTAATAGCAGATACTGCTTCTCCTAATGCATGTTTGGAGGCTCCCTCTGTCATAAATCAACCCCAAAATATTGTTTCTCTCAATAGAGCATAAAATACGTTTTTAAAAATAAACTATCTTTTGTGACTCTTGACCTTCTTTATGGAGGAGAAAAAAAGCACCATCATACTAACCAAAAAGATAATTGTTCTCTGAATCATGTGAGCAGTTTGTGCAATTATGTGGGGCTGTTCGTGTGCTGTAAGCAGAACTGGTTCAGCTGAATCAGTAACTAAAAGCATGAGTCAACTTTTGATCTAAAGAAGGTGGCTCTTATACTATTATCTGGACTAGTCTTTTCAGGAGACAAAGACTAATGCTACCTAATGTCACTTACACAAATATTTAGCTGTTCACATTGTCTAGTGTGTAAAGCAGGGCTTTTGATATACCTACATTTCCAGAATACTAACATTAACTACATCTATTTAGAACGAGGAAAGACAACAGTTCTAGAGCTCTTCTTGGGGATGAGACCATGGGGTTTTTTGTTTGGTTGTGTTTTTTTTTATTGTTAATCTATGTGAGTCATGGAGGTTATGATAAAACCTCTGTTGATATAAAGGAAGCATTTATTTTCAGTACGGAAAGGCACCTTTAATTTGTAAGGACTCTCATCCTCTTTTCAGTCTTTACTCTTTGTAAAACTGTAGTAGCTCTGATTTCTCAGAAAAAAGTGTTTCATCTATAAGTTTAACTACAACAGATGTTCTCTGCTAAAAGGAAAATATCTGCTTTTCCAATGGGTGTGGAAGTATTTATCTTTCACTTTTTTAAAACCGCTCAATCACCAAGCGAAGTTCTAGGAACGCAGTGTAACAGACACCAAAGCTGCCCTCTCTGCATCCACTGCTTCACAGCATTCTCCATAATGAATTATGCATATTTGTTACAAACCTTACCATTTGCCACATACCAACCACCATATTTTGCAGTTCTGTTCAAAATCATAAGCACGCACAATAGGATTTAGAATCACAGAAAGTTCTGGGTTGGAAGGGACCCCTAGAGGTCATCTAGTCCAACCCCCCCCACAGCGAGCAGGGACACCGCTAACTAGATCAGGTTGCTCAGAGCCTCCCCACTCACCCAGCTCCAGAGCCGCTCTCCCCTAAGCGTCCAAATGAACTGCTGCATGGAGGAGGGTCCTGCCAATTCCCAGTTTTGTATACTCTGGCAATTTGATGGAAATAGTTTGGTGTAAGAGAAAAAGTTCTTTTCCCTTTCCAGCAGCATTCTTTTTCCACTCTTCTCATATTCTGTAATGGTGCAACTATTTCTTTCTGCTGTAATTTGATAATTTCCTTTTAGGTGACCAGAACTGGCAGTTCTACACAATCTGTTGGACACTGCAGAGATATCTACACAGGCAGGTGCAGCCAGGCTCTGCTTACACCCTGGGCTGGCTGCATACAAGGCAGTGGTGGCCTGGAAGCAGCTGCATTAGCGTGGATGTCCCCCTCACTAATACACGCATCAGTGCTGCACCACTCTAGGACAATCACGTAGCTTCCAGTTGAGGCCTGCTTCACATCCAGCCGGCTTCTGCTCAAGTGCAAGAGTCTGGTGCCAGATGTATAGACATGCCCAATGTGCTCAGAGGCCCAAACAGCAAAAAGCAGAATTTGCTTTGTGTAGCTAGCTAGAGGCATACAATATGCTGAGGAGCATCCTCTTGTAAAGCTGCAGCTGCCAGAAGAGCAACCTCCCAATAACTCAAAAGGAAGCAAAAACAAGTCCATTGTAGGTCAATTACATATTAGCAACGGAAGATGTGATGTAGCACTTGTGAAGAGTTAATAACGACAGTCAGAGGAAAAGTGCAACCTGCTACCACTTTCTCAAATAGAAACAGGCGTCCCAAATTTATTTGTGTGAGTTTGGCAAGTCACAGAAGGGGTTTTATATCCACTCTTCTGGCCGAAAAAAAAGGAGCTGTTTTGGTGTTTCTCAGCAGAACTTGCCAGATACAAGTTCAGTCATGCATCTGTCAATAGAAACACTGTGAAATGCTTCATGTAGGTCATGTAGGCTTTGGGCCTGCCAGGCTTGACAGCATTCCTTTGTTGACTTGTATTTGCTGCCACAGCCTCATTTCTACCTTAGCCTTTCCTGTTTTAACTAATTTTCCAGCTTGAAAGATACACATCAGACTAATTTAGCAGACTATCCTAACAGAAAACCTTTGACAAGGTCAGGACTTTTGTCAATATGAACAAAGTCAGGACCCAACAGACTACTTACAGACGGAGGGGGCCAGTCTAGATATTTGCTCTGGTGAACAGCAGTCTCTGATTCTGCTCCCCGTCAACTGCAAAGGAGGCAAGTTCTAGTGCACGGTCCCTGAAATAATTTTGAAACTACTCATAATTTTGCTTTTGGGAACAAACCTCTTCAGATCAATGAATGAGTTAGTTGAGTTCTATACATAAAAGCATTTATTAATAATTCTCAAATGAAGGTTACACTGCTTAAAACTGTTTTGGAAAAGAGAAAAGAAAAAAACAAGATACTTGAAAAAACAAAGGTTTTGATGCACCTAAGGGTAAAGTCTCAAGAACGGCTCAAGGAATGTTCCTCCTTTGATTACAAAAAAATGCTCCCCTTCCATTTGAATTTGCAGATAAAAAAAATTAAATAGAACTGCTACAAAGTTTTACTATAGCTTACCTATATAGCTGACAGATATCTCTTGGATGTGAATTAGTATAAAAGTTGACTTTTTAAGTCAGGAACTAGTCGAATTCATAGATTCAAAAGAAATGGTTACATACTTTCTATGTAATTTCATCTTTTTGTCTGGGTTAATTTTTTACATCACTTTTCCAAAACTAATGAACATTTTTTAATAAAAACTTAATTTATGATTTTTATGTATGGCCTGAAAATGGTATTGGAAACAAATACTCAAAATTAGGTGATGCTAGCTAACTTTTCATCTCCATATACACTAAAGATGTCTTTTACAAAAAAGTATATTTGTAAAGTTTATTTGTGCAAGTCTATTATCCAATTTGCATACACATATAGAGCATACACAGATATATATACGTATATATTAATAGCAACACATGTCCTATAGCCAAAAGGCACAATATATATCATAACCAAACAAGCAGGCAGAAGACAGGATAAAAATCTGATCAAAAGAAAAAGACAGACATGAAAATGGAACCATTGAACTAATTTTTAAAGCAGTATTTGAAAGAGAGAGAAAAGTGTTCTCAAAATACTAAACTACGAAACATCAAGTTCTTTGGAGATATAAGGACAGACTGTGTGTCTGAAGTAGCCATCTATTATAGCTCTTGATGCTTAGATTCTCTCAGGTCTAACCAAAGCTGTATAGTTTTACAAAGTTCCATTCTCCTTGCATACTAAAATATTATTGAGCAATACTCTAATGCAGAAGTCACATTTAAAAGTAATTAAAAGAAAAAAAGAAAACTCCTGCCAAACATTCATAACTAATCACCTAAATAATCCAAAGGGAGCTCCCCTACATGGTGTGAAATAGCAATTCCCCCCCTGAGAATCAGGAGCAGTGTGTGGAACAACCAGAGTAAACCACAGCTAAATAAAGGCTAAGATGTCCTAAAAGATCTGCTTTGGGCAGAAACAGAAGCTACTGGGCAAGCTTCTATGGCTTGTGTTATGACAGTCGGAATGAATTATTGTAATGATCCAGTCCAGCTTTTGCTACTGAAAATATTTAAAACTATGTTTTGCTCAAGGGAGAATAAGCTGGAGACACATGTCAAGACTCCACAGAATTACTGGGAAACCTGGTAGTGATTTCTCAGATAGCAAGCAGGCTCTTCAGTCTCACCAAGTTCAAGTAAAACTGAAGAAAACAAGTCACTGAGCAACTGCAAGAAGAAACCTGAAACGAGTGGCATGTCATAAAAATATCCATTATTTGTTTCCTGCTGGAAGAAGCTCCTATCAAGGTCATGGACACAAACAAAAGTGCCCTGAATTCCAAAGCCGACTTGATTGAGCAGACAGCATTCTTGGTATGTCATTACAGCAGAAACATTTCATCACAAGCCTGAATCACTCTGCAGCTTCTAGAAGCAAAAAGCCAAGAAGCAGGTTCTTCTTTTTTGTGTGTGTACAGGCAAAATGAACGAGAAATTGAAAACCTAATTTTTATCCAGTACATCCAGGCTAGCACTCAAACTCAGATGATACTCAGTTCTGCTGAATGGGAAAGATGCTATTTAAGATGAGACAGACTGAAAATTCTGCTCTCAGACAGCATGACAGAAATTATAACCCTAAAATGAGAAAATTCAAAGCTTTCACCCAGAGTAGATGGTGATTCCTTCTGAAGTTTCAGGATTGCTGGCTTTTGTCTCAGGTTGCATTTTTATAGGAACACATTTTAAAGTGAGTCAATGGACAGACCAGTATCTTTGGTGGTCTAACGGTAAATATTAGAATTTTGGATATAGTGTTTTTCAAGAGATGTAAAACATGACCTAAACTATGTGCTAGTTAAATTATTCTATTTAAAAGTAGTGACTGTATGTCAATACAGTCAAGTAATTTGCAGCAAGAATATAGTGCTCAATACAGCAATTTCTTGCTATCTAAAGCCACTATTCTAGCCAGCTCCAAAATGTATGTCTTTGTCTGGGCCTCATTTTTCAAAGAACTGTCACCCTACTCATGCTGCTTGGCTCCAAGGAACCCCTGCTTGATAATGCTGCACAGACTCAAGAGCTGATACAGGGATCAGCAACAAATTCTTCCACCCATGCCGAATGGCATACATAGAACACAGTAAATAGTATGAGGAAACACCAAATACACGGAGAAGCAGACAACAAAGCTAAAGGTATGGAAAATGGAAAGAAATGCATAGAAAGCATCACAGATAGAGATGAGATAAGCCTTCATTTCTAAAATTTATTGCTTGCATGTTTTATGTATGAAATGTGCAGTGTTCACATTTCTAGTTAAAAGCTAACTGTCTTCTCCATTTACATCCACTTCCACCAGCCCAGAGTGTCTTCAGGAGAAGAAATCCTTCAGCTCTATAGCGAGTGAAAACCCATTCTGACGTGCTGTTGGATGGAGGATAGCCTGAAATCAATACAGGTTTCCTTTGTTGTTTCCTTACCATTTTGCCATTTTGCCTCTTGCAAACTTTGGAAATTAACTTCCAAGAACTGACAGGCTGAGAAAAAAATTAGCAGTAGAGGAAAGGGAAAAGGCAGGTATTCTTGAAATGTATTATTTTAGCATTAATTATATTGTACTAAAAAAAAACCAAACTAGCTACAAAGCAAAACAAATCAACAAATCAACAAAATCCTTTGCTGCTGTAAAGTACATTCCTGTCAATATAAGAAAGAAATTTTTTACAGTGAGATCATTCGCTGGAACAACCTCCCCCGGGACACAATAGCATCACCATCACAGGAGGTTTTCAAAACATAACTAATCAGGATTCTAGATAATCTTATCTAGGCTCCCTTTCCCATGAACGGTTGGACCAGATGATCTTTTGAGGTCCCTTCCAAGCTGGGCTGTTCTATGGTTGTATGATTCAATTGAATTCCACGATTCCATATCAGAATCTTCTGCTGCTGCAATGTGCCCCTCTATGCTCCCGAAACCAACAAGTGAAGAATCAGCATGGATCATAGATATGACAACACATAAGTTATATTTGTTAAACGCCATTTGAATTACTTTGCATACCAGAACGCTTCTAAAATAAGGTCTTACACTTTGCAGCAAGACTAAATTTTGCAGTACAAACAAGACGTTACGCAAATATTTTCTGGCTCCCTGAGTCTTTCACGGTTTTCAGCAGTGATCCAGCTTCAGCAGAAGCATAACAGAATAGTTGCCTCCAGTTTGGTCTGATCCACAGTATGGAAATTAGGCAAATATCCTGGGGAATGAGACACCTGCTCTAAGAAGTTAGAAGTGACCACAATGGGTCAAATCAAAACATCTGCCTATTCTACTACTGTCTCAAGCAGTTGTCATAAGCAGATGCTGAGGGAAGGGTCAGACAGGGAAAGAACAGAATGCTTAAGTCGAAAGAAATAAAATTAAACCCCCCATCTTCCACTGCCTAACTCTTCTAAATACGAACTATAACACAAATGTGGTCAGCTGTATGATCTCATCCTTCTCCATCAATGAAGGTGCTTACAACTGCATTTCAGGAAGGTTTGACCAAAATGTGGACAGCACCTGCCGCGATTTAGTCTTTGTGGATGGTTCTGCCTACAGGGAGCCGATGCCATTCAGCATCAGTGGGCACTAAGGGCCAGATGCAAAGAGAAATGCAGGCATTGGGGAGCATTCAGTACTGCAGTTCACTAAATAATGGACAGAGTGAGACAATTTAGGATGGATTTATAACTGTCAGTATATTGAGTGCCAGAACGTCTCAGTCAGCCACATGGAGAAAGGCCTGCATCTGAAATCTTATCTCCGGCCTTATCGGAGGACAGCAATTAGCTGCCTCTATAAAGGTGGTATTTGGAGCATGAAACTGCCTCTGTCAAGTAGGATTCAGTCCCACTGCCTAAATGGAAGTAATTTTGTGAGTACTTGAAGAACTCACAAAACTTAAGTCAAAATGTGTGGTGCCTAACAAGGCAGCAGTTTTTAAAGGGATCAGTTTTACTGATCTGAGACAGCACTCTTTGTAATAGCCACACCAATTCAAGTCCCTCTCAGTGCTATGTTTTCCAGTAGAAACTAATTCACATTTTGTTTCCAGAATTAAGAACGTCAATGCTTAGAGAAATTGATTAAGGCCTATGCAGTGAGATTATTTTTATGAGTACAGGGCTAAAAATTCTGTCAGCATGCCCTCTTCTCTTACCTTTTCATAACCTGACCAAACTAGAATCGATTTTCTCTCATCTCTCTTCTGCTTCTACCGCTTCTTACTGAGCAGCCTGCCCTTGGAACCACTCCCATTCTGCTGTATTCTGGCCCCCGTCACTGGCTCCTTCCTGACTGGAAGAGGAGGTAAAACATATACCTAATTTTCTGAATTACAGAGCCTGTCTGACAACTCAAGCTTCCCAGATGACTGGAGCACACAGTAATCCCGAGGCCTCTGAGAGAGGCGCTACAGTTTAGCTTACCCATGAAACAAAACTTGCTGAAAGCGCTGTGTTTACTGCACATGAGCACCCCGACTTCGCAGTACAGAGGCAGCAAGGTCAAACCTCTTTGCAAAGCATTGGACCTGTGGGCTATGTCTAAGTAAACTAAAAGATGACAGTATGAACCGAGCACACTGATATGTGATCTTCTATACCTATATTTACCATTTTAGCTGCTGCCATTGAAACAGCAGTGGTCATATATATATGTGTGTGTGTGTGTGTGTATGGCATTGCCATCCAAGATTCCCGGCATGAGGGCACTAAGAAAAGCTGGAGGTCTGTATAATCATGAAAATCCTGAATACCTGCCTAACTACAATACCCAGGAGAAAACAAAGGGCAGGGGACAAAAAACAAAACAAAACAAAACAAAAACAAAACAAAAAAAAAGAAAAACAACCACAGAAAAAAGGCTATCTAATAGTTATATTCCGATTAGTTTGAGAGGTGAAGCCAAAGAGTGATCACCTACGCATATGCACAGAGCTGTAAAACGCTAATCCCCTCTCTGTACTTCCATGCTGTAATGACCAACTGGTTTCCAAAAGCATCTTACAATCCCACCCCCCTCAAAGTGATCGAACGCAAAAGATGTAGTGATTTTCCTAACCATATTTATAGTTCTCTACAGATTATTCCAATATACATATATATATAGGAGGATATAAGTCCAATCAGCTCCAAAGCATAGATAACAGAAAGCATTTCTGAGTCCTCATGTTGAAGGACAATAACTAAAATTCAGAGGAAACATTCTGTACTACACTAAAGAAAACAAATGCCAGACCCTGGGAAAACAGAATTTAAAAAAACAGTTCTTACCAACTTTGTCATTGTTTTTTATACTTCAAAAGTTAAAAACACTGTTCTGCAAAAAGAGCCAGGAACATTGCAATGCTCATCTTTAAAAGGTTCTCCAGATGCAAACTTCATAAATGACTGGGATGAAGAAGAGAAGAAATCCCATTGGGAAGAGATGGCAAGCCTGAAGCTGGTGTTCTTGTGAACTTAAACTTTTCCAAAGCACTAGTTTCTTATTCTTAGGAATTATTTGGTAGGAGGGTCTCAGAGGAAGGAAAATATCAGTATGGACAGAGAATGCAGAGATAACAAGTGATCACACTTTAAATTATAGAATTATGAAGGACACATATGAAACTTTCATATTCTTGGCTTTTTTTCCTGTGAAGATTTCATTTTAATTCATAGTAATTTAGTCTTAATATACAGCACTGTCAATGCCACTTCTTATAGATTAAACAGCTTTTAACAATAATATTGAACATTATGCCCTTAATAGTAATAATAATAAAAGGTGAAGATTGTGAAAGTTTTCCTCAAAACAAAAAACTGATGCCCTTAATTGTAAAAGCATAAGAGAAAAGAGCTTAACCATTAAAATAATTACCTGATGTTAGAACAGTGTTTGCTTCATCTCTAGTGGGAAGTATGAGGTTTCCTCAAGATTAGGTTTTCAGACAATCAAAACATTGCCACATTTTCACCATTCCCACTCCAACTTCTTTTACCTCAGGCTTTTGCTTTTTCAGAAAGATTTGTTTAAAACTGTTTGTCCATTCTTTAACAAAAATATTAGGAAAAAGTCTCTACCCTAGTTCTATACATCCATCTTGCAAAGCAGCTTCAAGACCTTCATTCTTCCCATAGGTTTGGAATTTGTCACATACTGGTGTAACATGCAAAATACCCATTCTACCACTGCCATGAAATTCTGTATAATTATTACAAATTTCAGATTGCATTTGCACAATAAAGATTTATTAGAGTTTGGCGGCTAAATGCTCCAAATAGCCTATCCATACATTCAATCTCTGGGGCCTCATAACTTCTTAGCTACTTAGTGGATTACTCTCCAAAAGAAACAGACTGTTTTTCTTTCGGAAGAGGCAGTAGCAGCATATTATTGCATCTGCTTTGTCCTCCAAGCACAAGAACAGAAACTTGAGATGCTTATGTGCCCTCCAGGTAGTGGCATAAATGCAGAAGAAGAAGAAAGTGCTGCCCTGTGGGGGTACAAGGAGCTGGTAAAGTTTTGATGGGCCATAAGCTTGACTGCAGAAACTCAGAACTAGGTTCTTAGACTCTGTTCATAAATTCATTTTCTGTTAAATACAGATTTGGGCCACGCGTATCCTTTAAAAAACATCAGAGGCTTGATCCATGTTTACATAAACCAGTGTAGATCCTACTGCCAATAAAAGGAATATTTTACTTCACAGGCCACTGTGCAGTCTATGTAACTAGATGTCATCAGTCCTTGGTGATAAGTTGTTTGTTGAGACTTGGACAGCCCTACAGTCCTTTCCCAGACATAAGTATAACTGAGGACAAAAAATGTTTCATTTCAGTAGGTATTTTAGATGTAGGTCATAAAATAACTCCAAACACAAAATCTAGTCTTGTTAACTATCACTTTTTTTGCAGTTGTATGCCTGTAAGTATTCAAAATAACTGCCTACAGCTATTAGACACAAAAAACCATGTGCATCTATGCATCTGAGGTGTCATACTGGTCCTTCATGTAACCTAGGAATGAAGGACTCCAAAGACAGCATGTTAACAACTCGGGACAGAGGCTTCAGCAGAGAGGCTTCTACCAGGGATTTGAACAAACAGTCCGAGGCAGTCTTCCATCAGAACAGCCATATGCTGGTGCAGCCCACACTGTCTTTCAGGAGCAGGACAGTTTGAAAATACTGAAATGTTAACTTGCTCCCTCTACTCTTGAAGTTGCAGAAGTCAACTCTCAACAAAAATAGATATTCTGATCCTTTACCTCTATGCCTGTTTTCAACTTTTCATTCTCAAAAGACCAAGATCCTAAGTTCTCTAGAGACCATTTAGCCCTAACAGGGACATTCATAGGTAATATCACTGTGACAAGCTTCTAATCAAATTCTCTAGAAACTCCAGATAGCTTTCTTGGGAATATGAATCTTTACAGCAAGGTCTTTCTCTGCTTCTAAAAGATGATCCAGTAGAAATTTAAATATTCCCAAGCAGCTTTAGAACGAATACAACAAAACCATGTCCATTACCCCCACCAAGTTTGTAAAACAGATCTTCCTTTGTAAATGCAAAAGTTTGTCTTATCTTTATTTGGCGTTTTTGATCCCCAGAAACTGGAAAAGGTATTAAAATTATGCTCTACTATTATTAGGGTTTTTTTTTTAAGGTTTCCAGAGATTATTTCACATATCAAATAAATTCTGCTCATGCTCCTGCCAGCCTGCCAGCTCTCAGTTTCCCAGCAGTGTTGACATTCCCTACATGACTAGCCTAAATATATTTTCCCTTAAAGTACCTGCAAACTATTGGTGCACAAACAAAAATACCTGTTCTAAATGACATGAGTGTCTCAGGGACAGAGTAGTGCATGAAGGCCTTGGAGGGAGAAGTCTGCCAGAAGCTTAGCACAGTTCACATAAACATCCTGCGGTCATCAGCACAGCCCAAGCTGGAAACCAACTCTGAAACCCAGCACGATTTATGTACACAGGACATACCAGAAAAGATCTGGATTTATACAGGTATAAAAAGGAACCACGAGGAAAATATGTTAGTAATGTTAATTTTACTTTTACTTACTATTACATAGGTAAGCAAATACATCCCACCATAGGTCTACAGACACAGGAGGTCTATTTTCTGAAACAATAAGCTCTCTCTGAATGACCTAATGTGCATTCTTGGTGACCTAATATTTCAATGGGGAAACAGTGTTATGCTTAGGTCCTGAAAAAAGGAGAATGTTTAAAGATGCTCAGCTTCATATAAAAGTATTTCAAGCTGGTAAATGAACGTGTTTTAATCCAAAAACCAGATTCCAAATCTCATTGCTGTAACTTCTACTGAATTTGCAGATGGATCTTCTGTATATAAGGATCCTTCTTGATTCTACTGCATCTAAATCTAATACTGAAGTACATTTCTCACTCATTTAAAAAATGTGAGGTACCTTTAAAAAACAGCTAACATGCAGAATGAGATTGCAAATATAAAGACAGAATTTTGCCTTGTTTCTAATGCAGAAACAAATAAGCAGATACTAATGGATAAACAGGTACTAACTGGATAAGCCATGCAATAGCAATAAGGCAAAGCTGAATTGACTTTACCAGATTTAATGATAAATGATGTGATGAAACTAGCATGAATAAAATGTATCAAGCAAAGTGTAGATACCATATTAAGTAGCAGCATTCATTTTAGCCCTAGCTTCCCAGATTCCACCCTTCTGTCGGCTGAAAAATAATTTAGAGTAACATGGCAAGCTGTCTCAGAACCTTCAGGGTTTACATACATCCTCCCTTATTTTCTACATGTTAAAAAGCTCTCCTGATCATCACATGGTATTTTTTTTTTTCCTCTGAGGACAAGTCGTTATACTAGCTCTCAAACTGAAATCTACAGCTTGTGGGTGGCCAAATTTTTGCACTATTTGAATAGTCTGGAATATGTGCTAGGGAAGACAGCCACTTGTTTAAGTTACATCCCTCTTCATTTCTGTCCAGGGTGAATCTATAAAGAACTCCAAGATACCTGGAGCAGACATTCACTACAGATCTTGATCAACTCTCACTCCCTTACATTTCAATGATATAACTGCTATGATTAGATATATTCCCCAGCTAGGCAAAATACATTTAAAAATACTATTTTAAAGCTCTAATCAGAAACACAGAACTGATGCAATTTGGCCAAAAGGCTCCCTCTGCCAAGGTTTTCTAAAGTTGATTTTCAAACGCTGTAAAGATCTACTAAATCCATTCAGTAGCGAGAATTAAATGAAAGTATAGCAGTTTCATACTCAAACCACCGTGAGTTTCAAACCTCTGTCACAACAGTATAATATACAGCAAAAATGAGTATGCCCATGAGTAATGTGTGTTTGCATCTTAGGCAATCTCAGACTAGTCATAGATGGAGATTGATCATTCCCACAACAGCTTGGAGCACAGTGCAAGGTAACCACAAGGCATTTACGCTGCCTTTCCCTCTGGTTTTGTAGCAGCTTAACACAGGTTGCAGCCAGACTGCTAAGTAAGAGTAAAACCGCTCCAGCTTTTCAGTACTAAGGTCCAAGAGCCTGCATACAGCCAGAAAGACTGGGTTCAGGCCCAGGTTAAGGCACCTACATTTAAGGTGGTTTAATTTCTAACTCACCTGTACCCAAACACCATTTATTTCTTTTGAATGTATGTATCACATAGGCTTACATTCACCTAGTATGGTGAACTGCTCAGAGGTCTTCCCCATTTCATAAAAGTTCGATCAGAAAACAGACGAGCTGAGCACCAGGAGTTGCAGTGTCTTCCTCTTCTTGTATCTTTTGTTACCAAAGAATCCCACATGTTCTACAGGAATTCCTCAAGAAAGATGTTGCATAAGATAACCATAAAATTCAGACTCCACATCACAATCCAGACTATGTGACACAGGGAAACGACTCCTTCCCTCTATATTCTATTTCCTATCCTAAATGACTCACCCCCATTTCAAGGTCCTAACTCTTTATCCTGGGTGTTGCAGAATGGTGGAAGATTTCTTCCGCTCCAGACCTGCAGCAATACCAGCATGTCAGAAACTCTTCAGAAATCTGATATCAGTCTTCTGCTGTAGGCATATGTCATTGGCAGCAGCTGCTGCCTCCTTTTGCTTACAGACCACGAGATGTTTAAATAATGGAGTCCCAGAAACTTTGCCTCTATCTACATCCCTAGCTAAGCTACTGCCAGAGAAACCATTTCAAGAACAAAAACTGGCTATTGGTTACAGATCACAGAAGAGAATGGCTCATTTGTTAATGAATCAGATGGGGACCTGGCATTTGTGGATTCAGTTCCCTGCCTCTCAGCTTCTCTGATCATTAGTAAATCGTCAAGGCTTAAACCACATTCACATTCCAGCACTTTAACCACATATAATCCAAGCAGCCAATATCTTTCCATAGCTATATTCTTAAGCTGTGACAATCACAAAGTGAAAGGTATAGTCAATTTACCGTGAATGTCCAGAAAGGTTTAATGGCTTCAGTGGAACCTACGCACCTAAATGCAAGAGTAACACATTCAAAATCTCAAAGCACTTAATTTCTGCTTGCAGAGTTACCCACTTTTACTTCCACATCCAGCAGAAATAGATCAGGCTCTTATCCATTAAGTCCACGGAGATCCTTGCTTACATCTCACCATCAATAGGTACAAAAGTCATCTAACTATCCCCAGCAGGAGTTCAATTTTTGGTTTTATTTTTCCACCATTTACCACAGTAATAGCATGGTCAAAAATCATTACCATTGGAAACAAGCTCGCAGTTTTGTCAGGCTGGCTGTCCTGAGTTTAAAAGTCCCTATCCTTCCCTGGTGTCTGGATAATTTTTTGTATCAGTAGTTTGGGCAGTATTTACCTGCTCCAGATATGAATCACTTTTACATAACTGTCTTTCAATCCTCAAATCTTTGAATGTGAGAGCCTACCAGTTAAAGTACTTTAAAAAAAAAAAAAAATCATTCTTCACATTCATATGATTTTTCTCCTATGAAATGCAGGAGACATTGAAGCTTGTGGATTTGAGTCAGGTAATACAGTAAGTGCCACCTATAAAACCTGGCAGCCCTGATGCATTTTCTGTAATAATAAAAGCAGCCACTTCATTAGCACTTTATTACAAGCAGGTAATTATGACAATATAATGCTTGTAAAAATCCAAGCTCAGCTAATTGAAACTAAAAACAGTCCTATTAGTAATCATCAGGAACAATTAAGCTCCATGGACTCAAGCTTATTTTGCATAAGGGAGAGAGTACATAAAGTTTCTATGTACCCACCAACGGAACTTTCCTAAGTCTCAATTTATATAAATTAAAAGGAAACAGCAATATTTAAAATGCCAGACTTAAAAAAATCAAATGTCTTATTTTTAAAATGAACTCAGACAACTTTATTTGTTCCGGCTGTAAAAGTCTAGGTTTTTATTTTCCCTTAACCTTTGGCACCTGTTTTTAAATATGAAAATTTAAAAACAACTCTGTGCCCATTGTCCAAAACACAGCAGGTAGTAAAGTCAATGAATGAGACTATTCAGCATGCTGACTACCTGCTCCAGTGAGTGCACTTGAAAAGCAGCTCAGTTACACCTATTTTTCACCAACTATTTGGAAGATTCCCCTAATTATGGAATACCTGAGGGAGCTGCTTGAACTTTTTCACCTTTGGGAAAGTAGGGGTGGTTCCCACCCTTCTTTCACCATGGCTTCTACTTTATTCACTGTGGTCCAGGGGAGTCTGAAGGAAACCTCAAGTCCAGCAGGCACAGAGGTAGAACAAGACATTAAATACTCTAATAAAAGTCAGAGAAAAATAGAGCATGAACTGAAGACGACATAAAAATATACCCCCCACCACTCCCTCTCAGACAGTATGACTATTTAGCATTTTTATGTGAATGATCTTTCTGCTGTTACGTATCAGGTTTTTAAACCAGAACACAAGGAACCTCAGGAACTTACTAAACAAGAAAGAACACTTATAGTAATCTTTACATACCAATTATGTATTTCAGGTGTTTAAAATTATTTAACACATCTTGTGAAATGATCTGGACCTACCAGCTTTCCTCCTTCCATCACTCCCAGGAAAGTTTGATTGCATCTTAGTCCAAATCAGATTCATACTAATTCAGCTGACAGAAAAGCTTCATAAACCATTGTACTGACACAACTTGAGAGTGCAGTCAACATCAGACAGAAGGCTGAAAATGAGCATCTCCAGGTAAAAGAAAATGGAAACCTCTTTATCTGGCTATGTTTAGGCAGTTCCAGAAACAGCTTTGTGGACCCCCTCCTCAAAATCCAAATTTCCATATTTGCTTAGGTTATTCAGTGGTCAGGCCCTTTGAAAAGCTTTTTCCTAAACTGTGCACAAAGTTAACTGGATATTTCTGTTCTTCCTCTCCATCAGGAAGACGCAAGTCCTGCTGTCAGCAGCATGTTTACATTTTAAAATAAATCTAGTGAAAATACAAACTTTAAATATATAAACACATATACTACTTAATCAGAAACGCATTTTTGGAAGAAAGGATGAATATCAATACATAAAACCAGCTTTGTGTTTCCAGTATCTTGAAAACTAATCAGTTTTCATCCAAAGCCACACAACTGATATGTATTTCAAATTAATGCATTCATTTGATCAATATTTGTTGGTTTTGTTTTCAGAGGCAGGGGAAGAAGGAAGAAAAATGAGGAAGGAATAAGGTCAGGCCAGCAGCATACCCAAGGTACTGGAAAACATCTTTGCTAACACCAGTACTTTTGTTTGGTATGTTTTATTCTAGTATCATAAATTCCCTAAGGTGGGTGAGGATTACCATATCTTTATACAAGCATAATGAAATACGACCACAAACAATGTAGTGTTGTTAAAAAGCATTAATTAACATTCCTCGGACTCGGACAATATTGTATAATCAGAAATTCATGTCAGTCTCAAACCTTTCTCTATAACCTATGTAGAACACTTCTTTTCCTGCAGTTTCAGCATGGTTATTCAGTGCCTCTGCAAGTTAACTCAGTCAGAATACAACTATAAATATTTAACTAGGTGTCATCTCTTTAAATATACTGCTATATTAAATAGAGTTCTTGTGATCAACAGTTACTTGAGCTGAACAGAACAAACTGGTCAGCAGTCAGTTTTGCAGTGCCAGAACAAATACAGGCCATCTTTCCATTACTACTTGAAAGTAGGACATCTATTCAACCACAATTACAAGTGTTAGAACTACTAGGGCTTTAAATCCATAAAAAGACTAATACAGGACTGTAGGGGCAACACAGTTTCTTTTGCTAGAAAAGAGAATCATTTATTGCATCTCAAAGTACGAATATGGATAGTACTGCACATCCCTGGAGATTACCTAAATAAGCATCTATTAATTACAAAATATGATATGCATTCTGAAACTCAGCAGAAATCTTACTTATTTTGCAATTAGCAAAGTAAACGTTTTCTTCTCCAAGATGTTTTCTAGTCCTATGCCGTCCAAACGTCTATGTTGGAACAGAAAACATCCTCCACGTAAACAAAAATAAACGATTACAAAGCAAAGAAACAACAACATCAAACCACAAAACAAAAAACCCTAGACTCCCCACAGCTATTAACAGATTTTTCTGCTTCCTATTTCTTTGGGTGCATTTGACTGTGAGCAGCAGAATCTGAAAAACATCTGTATTTTCCCAATGACGAAAGGTGCAGTGGAACACTTTGTTCCTCTGCATGCCCATTGAGGGCTTACCTGCCTGCTCTCACAGGACCATGCACTCTTCAGCATTGTGCAATGGAAAGGGAGAGAGGATGGTTTTAAACCATGGAGTTGAGAGGATTTAGGAGTTTCTAGAGTGTCACAAAGTGCACCACAAACTAGAAAAACCAATCACTCCTTTAATTTCATGGCAGACTTTCAAACTTCTCTTAGAAATTCCTAAGGGCCTTTCCCTGAGAACTTCAAATTGGAGACTGGAGAATTTCTTCACCAGAGGTGGTGCTACAGGCTATCAGAGTCCAGTGCAAAACAGTTGCTACCACAAGTTTCAGGTATAAGTACTTTAACGGAGCAAAACTTTTTACAGACTAGGGTAGTCGTCAAAGTTCACTTCAGGCAGATAACAAAATCTGAACTGACAACATCAGAAAGCACTTGTCATAGATAGTGAGCTATAAGAAGAAAAATAATTGTGTCCTCTTGACAGCGTTGAGATTTTCCGTCACCAGTAAAAAGTTACTCCAAATTTTTCAGACTACTTTTAAACTACAAGAAAAACTTCCCACAAACACATTCTTGTCTCTTTCTTCAAAACTCAGATTACCTAGCCAAACAAAAGGAATAAATCCCCCTGGGTTCCTTGTGTACCATATTTTAACATAAAAAGTAATTATAAATTACAAAAATTTCAGGATTAAGACTAAAAGCTCATTATTAAAAATAAGACAAATTCAGAGATAAAGCTGTGAATTTTTCCTTTCAAAGAACTCACAGTTCTTTGAAACTATCTAAGCACATAGTTCATGCTTAGATGGTGCTAAATCAAAATCACATTCTCTAAGTCAAAACAATATACCTAAATACTGAAAATCCTTAGTATCCGGAACATAGTTAGCCAGTTCCCAACTACTGCAAGGACCTAGAGCAGCCTTTCTCCAAGTTCTACTTCTCTTCTTTTTTTTTTTTTTTTTTTTTGG
>Ga0065711_1034076_pt1 | contig 24344 bp, 16 predicted proteins | sample Hoacrofraction12_FD_59098 | JGI IMG/M metagenome (GOLD analysis project Ga0065711, IMG submission 59098) | Hoatzin crop microbial communities from Cojedes, Venezuela - Epithelial fraction 12 v2 (version 2) | ecosystem: Host-associated > Birds > Digestive system > Esophagus > Crop | place... | reverse complement strand
CCGCCTGGACGCGGTGCTGTGCCCCCTGCTCTGGGTGACCCTGCTTGGGCAGGGGGTTGGGCTGGGTGACCCACAGAGGGCCCTGCCAACCCCTGCCATGCTGGGATTCTGTGAAAGGGTGATTTTGTCTTGGAGAGGATCTGGCTCGAAGTTTGCCAAGGTGCTTCGTAGTAACAGTTTGAGGAGTCTTAGTATGGCTTGCACTGAGCTGCCTGAATGTTTAAGCGGAGATTTTTCAGGAGAGTGCCAGGGAATTAGACATACAAGCCGACTTGAGTAGCCAAGCACTGTGGGCATCCTTTACAAGGCTAAGGAGGAACTTGCTGTACTTTTGCTTCTCAGCTAATCTGTAGAGCTACAAGTAACCAAGGCTCTTTCCCTGTACACAGTGATTTCTTTTTTCTTTTCACACGTTTGCACGCAGGTAGCACGCAAGGCAGGAAGTCCTGATTGATAAAAGTCAGTGATAAAGCACCTACTGATGTCACTGCTGCTAAGGCTGTTTGAGTTTTAAACATACAGGAATGTGCATTGTCCGGCTTCACAGCAGGCTGGAATTCCTGGGGCAATTCAGTAGTATCTCCTTAGGTGCTTAAAGAAGAGTAGTCGTCTGGCTGAGGGCTATGTAGATCAGTGTGAGTGTGCTTTAGTATGGGAAAATGAGGTTCACTTCCTGGCTATGCCAGTGGCTTTACTGGTGGCCTTGGTGTCTCCCAGAGGTTTTTCAGTATGTGTGAAATGAGGTTGGAAATATTAGCGTTCAGTGAGAAGAGCTTGGAGAATCCAGGGGGAAGATTGCAGTGAAGTAGGCAAGTGACATAAGAGGAGAGAATTCGGTTTGCTACAGAGAGATATCATGTTGTGCTGCTGAAATTACTGTGATTCTTGTCCTGGAGTACGGTAAGTATGTACTTAAGAAGAAATCACCCAGGTAAGATGAGGTTATTCCTTCTGTGTCTCCATCTGCTAAGCTGATAACACAGAGACATATTGATGAAGGCTCAAGGAAAACATGAAATATTTCATCAGTAAGATTATACCACACAGAGACAGATGTTGGGAAGCTGTAACATTTAAAAATAAAGAGGTAAACACATGCTTGCAGGAGGGATGGAAAGATTATTATTTTTTTTTTACTGCATGAGCTGAGTGGGAGGAGGGAAGGGAGAACAAGGAGCTGGAAGAGGAAGAGGCCGTAGGAGAGCACAAAATGAGGAGCCGTTATTACCTGAAGGCAGACTGAAGGGGTAAATCCTGCTGCTTTAGGATAAGCACCTTTATGGGAGTAAGGGAGGAAAGTGAGCTTAGCCAGCTTTTTAACCTGTATCTGTTCTTGTATGTACCAGCTGCGCTGCTGCTTATGGCAGGCTGTATTTTATTCTTTAATTGTAAAACTTTGCTTCTGAACTAGTCAGACTAAGGAGACAGGTGTTGCTTGGCTTCAGGGGGTATAAAGGAACAGGAGGCCCACTGTCTGGAGACCTTTTCTATGCTACGGGTAGTCTGTGGGTCTATTTGTGTTGTATTTGCATGCAGGTGTCTTCAGGTGTGTCTTTTGACTTGCTTATTGCTGCTGTGGTGTGTGACGTGCATTGCCAACTTTCTCCTTCGGAATAGTTTCACTTAAACTAACCATGGCCTTGTGCTGTTCTTCAGCGGCTGTCCCTGAGCCTTGCTGCAATGCTGACCCTCCCTTGGTAACGCGCTCCTAAGAGTCGTCCTCTGAGCAAGCTGTGTTTTGTCCATACAAGCTGTTTAGCAGCAGATGTAAGCATTTCAGCTGCTCTGCTGGGGCACTGGCTTGTAGAGGTGCATTTTGCATTCTTTGGGGGGGGGGAGGATGTCATAAATTCCAAGTTTTCACCAGAAATGCTTCAAAAGAATTGGATGTCAGTAACCTGGGGTATGTAGTGCCTAGGGAGGAAGAGAAGTCTCCGCTTCTTTCTCTGAGGGTAGGTGAGCCTGTGGCTGGCTCCTTGTCTCTAGCAAAGCTTCCAGCACTGCGCAGGCTTGGTGCAGAGGGAGGAAGCTGCTAGCGAAGCTTCGTGGCTCTGCAGGTCACCACCATGGGTCAGGCACCTGCAGTGATCGAGAGCTCCCGTGCGGTTCTTCAGTGGTACAGCTTCGTTTAGGGTGCCTGTCTGGCAGCTACCCAGTGACCCCACTGGAAAGGGAATCTCTGATAGTGGGAGCTGTCAGGAAAGAAGATCAGTCTGACATCCCTTGGGATGGGCAGAGGAAGCCTCTTGGGCATGGATGCAATGGTATAGGGTAGGAGATGGGCAGCCAGACCCCTGGTTTGTACTGCTGCAGAAAGGGGACATGCTGTGGACTTCACCAAAAAATAATTTAAAAAAAGTTCATTAAAACATTTGTGGTGATTATTTGCTACCCTTGGCTGTGGGTCCAACGGTTACTTCAGGGGCCTCGGTACATGGAGTCACTCGGAGGTAGAAATGTGCTGGTATCCGTATGAAATGCAGAAAAGGGGAAAGCGAATTTCCAGTAAAGGATCAATCAGTACATGACTTTCCATCTGAAGTGAGGCCTTGAAAATCAGCCTCTGTTTGCTGCGGTCCTGCTGAATCTTGTTCTTTGTTAAATTAGCTTCTCCTTTCTGTTCGCATTCATTTATGGCTGCCTCTTGCTCTTTATCCCACTTGATTCTTCCATCACCTGGACTACATATTACTATAGTCTATATTTTCTTCTGTATTTCCCACCTCGAGCTTTTCTTCAATCTAATCTTTCTTCTGACTTCTCTTATTTCTAATGCTGCATAGTAGCATTTAGCCATACTGATTCGTTAATACCTCCTTACAGTGCTATCGTGTTTGACATGATTTGTTTACAGCGCCAACCCCATCAAGGAATTACCTCTTTTTCTCTTTTCTTTCTTGTTTCATCTTGCCGCTGAGCTGTCCTACCCTGAGACCTCCTTTGCTGCCTTGTTTGGAAACTGCAACTTGCTTTTTCTTGCCCAGGAGGTCCTGGACTGAGGGGCAGCTGACCCCCAAGCACCCCACTGGTTCAGGATTTCCTGTGGGAAATGGCAGTTGCACACAGTTCCTAGCATCAGAAGACAGCACGTACTCAGCTTCTTGGGTGGTTTTGATGGAAGGGCCAGTATAGGGGTCATCAGATAAGGGATGTGCACGCCTCCTTTCAGGATGGGTGCTGTGGGAAGTAGATGAGTAGAGTCTAATGGTGAGACCTAGCACTCAGCAAGGCAATGGTGAAGTCATTCCATCTGAGGTGGGGAGGACACTGCTGTTCATCCCAGGGGTTCTGCTCGTGGTCCTTCGGTTCACTGAGTGGAGTGTGAGAGAGTTTTCGATACTTCTTGGCACAGAGTAGGGAGAGCTTGAGTGACTCACCATTGAGGAGGGTTACTTTTTAACTTTCTCACTTTGATAATGTGATGGATGACAGTGCCAGGGTTGTTCTGAAGGCTGTATAACCTCTCAGGTTCCCTGACGGTGATACACATCATGTGTAAGTGTTGCCATCTGCAGAACGCTTCTTTGTGAAGAACTTCCAATTCTGCCTTAAGTGGAAAGCTGGAGTGACAAAGTGGTGGTGTCACTTTGCAACTGGCCCTTGAAAGATGGTCCGTTCACTTCAGTAACCATCTGTACAGTCCTGTGTGCCTGATGGGATATTTGTTGTGTTAGGCTGAAATAAAGGAAATAATCTTTGTTTCTTGTGCTGAGATTCCTAGTGAGTTTAAAAGCCTTCAGAAAAATTGTTCCATTTCAGCCAGAAGAAAGATAAGTTTTGAGCTGGAGCACAGGCTGGAGGTTTAGCATTGGTGGAAGCTCTATGAAGTTTGTGTGTTAAAAAGATTAGCTGATACAGATTTCCTTCCTCCTCAGCATGAGAATCGGCCTTATGTTTGTCTGTGATTAATCAATTTGCATAGCAGGAGTGGCTTAAAGGGATAGAAATATCAAAAATAGATGTTTGAAAAAATAAATTCAGCAGTCACATAAGGTCAATGGCCAGATGTTGATAGGAATGATGTATGAGCAGCAGTTGGCAATAGGTTCTCACCTTAATGATGATTGTATGATTTTATAGTAGCTCTTGCTTGTCCAGTTCATCACCCCCTGCTTGCATTAACCTTCCTACTTGAGGCTCCTTGAGAAGGGTGAGAGGGGCGCAGAGATGGTTGGGTGTAGGTGAGGTTGCTCTGACTCGGGCTAAGGTTGCAAACTAGCCCCTTGTGCTGAAGGAGCTTGCACTAAAGCGAACTGGGCACATTTGGGGCATGATAAAAGGCAAAGGATACCACGGGTGTAGCAAGAACAGGTAGCGGTGGCCAATCCAAAAGGAAAGACCCAAAAAAGAGTGGGAGACTTGGATTATCCTTCTGAGTTTTCCTGTGGGCTTGACGTGTCAGGCACATGCTCTCCTGTGCCTCTTCAATGTCCGAATCGCTTGAGTGCTTATGAATGTTTTGCTTGGGCCTTGACCCTCAAAAATACTTGTTTACTTCTCAGGTCAAGTAGGCTAATAGTGCCAAAGGAGATTGTGTGCCTACTGCCTACGAAGTGAGAGGGAATCAGGTGTGTAACCTGCTTTGAAAATCTTGCTAGAAAATGCTTGTCCGTAGGTGCCCAAGTATTAATTTGGCTTCTGGTATTTTCTGTAATTGGCTTCCGTTGGTGCTGGTATTTGCTCATAATGGCCTGAAAAAATAGCAGGAGAGAAGGTGCTGACACTTGCAACTGACACGTATTTTTGTGGGGTCATCCCGCAGCTCTCTTCACATCGTCTTTTTGTACCAAGTAACTCCAAAGCTATTGCTTGTTTTAGTATAAATACCATTGAAAATGTTCAGAAAAGTGGTGAAATTCAGCTATGCGTCTTCCTATCAAGTTCCCTTATATTTTTTCGGTTTTATGTCTCATAAAGGCATGGAAGCATTGTGCAAAGCGCAGTAGAGAAGATAGCAAACAGACATGAGGAAAGAGGGCGTGCCTACGGGTAGGGGCAGAAATGCCCGTTGTAAGAAACAGGGCTGGGAAGTCGAGCGTGGTTAGACCTGTGTGGTGGTATCTCAGGGAGGCAAGCTGCTCAAGCTGAGGGATGAAACGGGCACACACAGAGATGTACACAAACTGACCACAGATAAATTCACTGGAAATCAGGAGATGGGCTCTGCTGTTACGAGGTAGCAAGTTTTAAAACAATCTGCCGGTAGGAGATGTAAGGATGAAGAATGTAACTGGTATTAAATTCATTTAAGAGGTTACATGCTAGGTTAGCAAGGTTTGGGCAGGCCTCCAGCAGTCCTGGGTGTGGTGCAGGAGGCTTGTGTCCTTTCTCAGTGTCTTCGGTTGCTGGAGAAGTTTGTTGTCATAGGTTCCCTCTTTGAGCAGGACGGCTTGTAATGCTGTGACCCTCTTTGGGGGGGGAAGCAAAGCTGGGCAGTTGTTCCTGGTCCTGTAAACAGAGCCTCACCCATGAGTGTTCCAAAACCCCACGCACCCATCCCCCCAGCAGCGCTGAAATAGCTGCGGTTGTGTTGGAGATGGATGGTTTCTGGCATGTCTAGGTTAAGGTTATAGTCGGAACTTACCCAAGGTGTCAGTTGATAACCAAGTTGTGTTATTTCATTTCATAATTTGCCTTACAATTAGTTGTCAGGTGAAATGAAGTCTATGTCAGTGAGTGCTCCCAGGAATGTTTAGCAGCTTGGGGTTCAGACGTGGACTGCGAGAGCCGGGGAAGCGGGCGCTGGCTCTGGCAGAGCACCTGGCTGAGCAGCCTGGCCCTGGCTGCTTGGCACCGCGGCTGCCGTGCTGATGGCTCTGCCAGCTGCCGCTGCCCTGTCTCGGGCAAGCTGGCACTTTGGTGTGGCAGCTTCCAACTGACCTGACTGCATTCTGCAGCCGAACGGGATCGGTCGGAGATTTGGACACCTCTCTCATCCAGGAAAGCCATTTTGATCACGAAGATCAGTTTCTCAGCTGAGAATGCCGAATAGCTCAATCTGCACATTGCAAAATGTGCTTGTCTCCGTTCTTGTCTGTTACTCCCACCTTCCTCCTCCTGCCTTGTTTTTGTTGCTCTTCAAGCAAATCTGGATGATTGCCTTCAAACCGAAGAACCACTGGTTATAATGACTGTGCATCCCTGTGCTGGCTGGTGTCTGTTAGCGCTTACGTGCTTCTAACAGCTATTCGAACATGGGCGGCCACGCAGCTTCATTTGCCAAGTCTCAGTTTTCCCAGCTGCAGTATGGGCTAATTGATTTAATGATGTTTTTGTGATCTGGACAGACAGCAGAATAGCCATGTGTGATGCTAGTAATAGCAATGGTAATTGAAATTGCAGGGATGTACGCATATTTGTAAGTCATTGGCTTCTTGGCTAAAACATCTTCAAGCAGTTCAGAATTTTTTTTTTTTGCTGTAACATCACTAGAGGAATCTAAATGCAGGACTTGAGGTGTTTCAAAAAGTCTTTATTGAGTATTAATAAATGGATTGTTACTTTAAACCCTAATGCTTCATTAAACATGGCTGGTTGTGGGTTGAGTTCTTACAGATCGTATTGTAAGGAATGCTTTCTTGGCTTCTTCAAGCCCCAGAACTGACATCTGTTAAATTGGGAGGAAATAGGCAAGAAAGGTGAAGTATCAAGATTTAAGACACTGACTTCAAGCCAAGTGGAGGAGAAAGTCTGGGTCTGAGGTTTAAGTGGGAGTGCTCTGTGAATGGCAGTTAAGCACTGCTGGGTCGGTCTGTGGGACCTGAAGTGTGGTGCGTGCTGTCTTCTAAGGCTGAAGGCTTTACAGGCAGACAGAAAATGAGATGTGAAGTTGGTTCCCTGTTTCCTGCTTTTTATATCAGAAGTGATGACAAAATGGACCCCAACATGAAAGAGTTCCTGGGGAAGACAAGCAGTAGCTTCAGAGTCAGGCTTTTAATTAAGCTACTCAAACGAAACTACCATTTCTGGGGTCTGCTTGTGTGTTCTGCGAGCCCCAGGGGCGGTCTGCCCGAGAGGAGCACTGTATCTTATTAAATAGCTGTTGGTGCCAGCAGCTGATGCGAGTTCTGTCCAGTGACTCACTGCCTTTTTCTTTTATAGTGTGGCTGCCTGTAATAGATACCATTGCCTCGAGCAGCCTCCCTTCTGGCCAAAGGATTGCATTTGAATATTGGAGTTAATGCCTAGTGAAAATCAAAGGTGTTCAAGCAGTAAGCAATATTTTTCCTTTTTTTTCTTTTTTTTCTGACTGTAACTCTTCAGGGGAAGGCTTTCTTAGTTCAATTCCGTTGTAGTTTGCCAAAGGATTTTGAGAGATGACTTTCCCTGTTCATGAAGCAGGAACTCTTTACGCAAAGCAGTTGAACATCTTAAAGGTAGGCAGGGTGTCTCATCACAGAATCACAGAATAGTAGGGGTTGGAAGGGACCTCTGTGGGTCATCTAGTCCAACCCCCCTGCCGAAGCAGGGTCACCTACAGTAGGTTGTAGAGGACCTTGTCCGGGTGGGTCTTGAATATCTCCAGAGAAGGAGACTCCACAGCCTGCCTGGGCCAGGGCTCCGTCACCCTCAGAGGGAAGAAGTTCTTCCTCATGCTCAGACGGAACTTCCTGTGCCTCAGTTTGTGCCCATTGCCCCTTGTCCTGTCACTGGGCACCACTGAAAAGAGCTTGGCCTCATCCTCCTGACACCCACCCTTTAGATATTTGTAGGCATTTATAAGGTCCTCTTGCAGCCTTCTCTTCTTCAGGCTGAACAAGCCCAGTTCCCTCAACCTTTCCTCTCATTCGGGAGAGCAGTTCACAAATAGCACTTTGCCACTTGCAAACCAGTAAGAAATGATCCTTATTTTGAATACTGGCCTTCCACAGCTTTTTGTTGGGTTTCGACTCTCTTGGGTTTGTGTGCTGTCTTGCCGCTTCACCCTCAGCAACACAACAGGAATGGGAAACGCAGAACATCGAGCAGTGGGAAGCAAGCTGATGTGTTGGTCACTGGTCTGCTGCCTCACTTGGCTAATGTAGTGGAACTGCCGCTCCGAATTAGGCTGAGAAGGCAGCCACTGTGCACTGTTTGGAGATTTTTTAGAAGTGTTTGCTGTAACGAGAGATGTGAGGCTATGCTGGAGGATCTTCTCCAGACAAAAGGCCTTTGGCCGTTGAGGCCCAGGTCAGGAGGTGTGCCTGTAGAGGAATGCTGCAGGGGAGTGACAAAGTGACCAGAGTCTGCCTGGCTAGTTCTCCGAGAGATGCTGGTTTCTCTTAGTGCTGCTGCACGGCAGTGCTGTGCGTGGTTACGTTGCGCTCTGGCCTGTGCAGCCCTGGCTCTCCCCGGGGTCGCTTGGTTGGCGGTGTGCTGCCTGCCGCTCGTGGTTCTGCACGGGGCGCTCGGAGCTGTAGCACCCGACCTCAGTAGGGTAGCAGGGACGCAGGGTGCTGTCTTCAGGGTAGATGCTCGTACAGTGGGGCTGCATCTGCAGGGTTTCTCTTAAATGTTCATTTATTAAGCAGTTGTAAGAGCAGCTTGGGTGAGGTTTAAAAGAGTCACTGGTCAAAACTTGATTGTCAGTCACCCTGCTTCTCAAGAGCTTGGTACAAACACCGCTGCTGTTAACTGTGTTACAGCAGCTGCTTCATAAGCCTTCTGTCTTGCTACTAACTGAATTCACCATGGTTTTTATTCTGTCAGTGAAAAGTATCAATATAATATATGTGCATACTACTAGAAAGAAGGTGAATCGGTTGCATACATCACCTTTGGCTGACTGCTTCGCCCTGCAAAATCTGTCCGAGGTCGTAATATCAAGGCCAAAGCCATCCTGAAGCCCCAGGGAAACAAGAGGAGGATATTTGAAATACCAGCAGGAGACGTGTGGGCAGCTTTACGTTTTAGCTTGTGCCTGTTAAGAAACCTGGTATCTCTGTGTGTGTGTGTGTGTAAGTTACCCCAAAGTGTGTGTCGTTGTATGAGTGGAGAGAGAAATGTGAAGCGGCTACATGAAAGTACTGTCTGCTTGTTACGTGCTGAGTTCCTGCAGAGCGCCAGCAGAGCAGGGTTAACCTGGTGCTGTGACCATTCATGCAGAGTTTGTGTGCAGGGTACGTGGGCCCGACATGTCGGCCGTTGTAGAGTGACGCTGTGCGCCTGACCTGATCGTGTTCAGCCCAGGAACGTGGTGTTTAGCAGGAACTGGGTTGTGCATTTTCATGGCTGCAGAATGTCGCAGTCTTTACCACCTTTTCCTGACTGCTGCGCTGAAAACCCCAGTAAAATAAATACTTGGCATTCATTATTTCACATCTGGGTAACGAGTCATTGGCACAAATGCTTCGGGCAATGGCCCAGTCGGAATCGGGAGGGCTGTGTTCTCTTCTGCAGCTCTTAGGGCTCTGCTGCAGTGATTTTCTCTGAGACTCGCTGATGATGTGGTACAATTGACAAAATATTTTGTCAGTTCATTTCTTGCTGTTCTGCAGGTATTTCCGAGTGTGAACTCTGCCTTGAAGTGTCTGTAGCTTACACATCCCTGGAGGCAACACATGAGCAGAGCATTCTTTTTCTCCTAATGTGTAGTTTGTGGAATTTTAAGTCCAGGTGGAGGAGGATGAGGACTTTGTTGCACTTGATTGTGAACTCTGCAGAGCACCAAGAGCAGAAGCATTCAGCTGATGTGGTAACGCTTTTGCACGTTGTAATGGCTGAATTATAAATGTGTGGTAGATTGAGAACTCGGGTAGCAACTGCTTGTACCAGTCTCACATCAAAAAGCAGGTGCATCATAAGAGATATCATAGCACAGTCCATAAAGAAACCTCTTACAGCCTTTCCCTTTCTAGTGTAACAGTATCCAAGGGGTCTGTTTTGTGCCGCCGCGTGCTTGAAACAGGCTTTGGACTGTGCCGGTGGCATTGGTGTATCAAAAGGATTTACTGGCTTCTGTGATCAGGAATAAATTTGTTTCTCTACTGCAGTGGTGAAACTTGCAGTATGACATGTAATGCTACCAGGTGGCAAGAGCTCAGCATGTGGGTAGTACAGAGAAAGTAGCAAACTTTTTTCATAAGCAGTATGGGGCAGGCAGCAACACCACCAGCCATGCCTTTTTGTGTGAAAAAAGCAGTTGGTCAGTGTCTATGTTGAATCATATGCAGCTCTATTTTTTTTTTCCCTACAGAATCTAGCACAGAAATGAGGCAGCTACTGCAAATAACTTATGGTTAAGCATGAGATAAAAATAACTGGTGATATTGGGGGCAATTTTTGCTTGAACCTTCTCACAACTGGCTGATGAGAGACTTCCGTTGTTCCAGCCATGTTCCAAAAGCATGTGTCTTTGAAACCTGCCGAATTCTGGGGGATTTTGTATGTTTGGTTTCATGAAGAGCCTGGGAAATATCTAGAACGATGCCTTGAAAACAATAAAAATGAATGAAGTTTGTTCTGATGCCAACGGTTCGATCTGATCTCTGGTGGAGTAAGCAGAAACACACAGTGCAGCGATGTGACCCCGTGTGCAGATGTACTGGTCATCACTGGTGTTATAACAGCATTATGAAGCAGGACGTGAGGATGGAGAACCCCGCCTGTACTTGGTCTATTGAGAATATGCATATGTATTTCACATGGAAACACTGGAAAGCTGGGAAAAATGCTGTCTAGGCTTCTAATTAAGATTCCTTGGAGAAGAGAAACCAGCTGCCTTGTATGTTTATATGAATACAATTTGACGTATGCTTTCACGGTAAGCAGTGCGGCAGTGGCCAACTGCAAGGGCTGAGGACATGTGCAAACTTGCAGGACCTGGAAAGAAGTCTGAAGCGACTCTGTGTCTTGAACCTGACTTAGAAGGCGAGAGACTCAGAGGGGCACAGCCCAATCTAAAGCCAGGTTCTTTGAAGGTCTGCAAATGGAAACATGCCGGAAGAGGGCTGGCTCGGAGCACTTCATTATTATGAATGCCTGAATAATGTTCATACTTTGTCATTGCTCACTTTTATGGGGGGGCTGGCCTCGAATGCAGTATATTATGCAATGGTTTTGTCATGTATCAGTGATGATATTAACAGTCTAATGCTAAACAGGTTCTGAGGAAATGAGGAGGAAAAAAAAATGACTTACTATATTTACCCTGAAACAAGATTCAATCTGCCACTGTATTTAATGCTATATTTTTCATTATCTCACAAGCATATGTTGGAACCGCTACAGATGATGAAGTTAGCTGCTGGGCAGAGCTATCATCAATGCTTTCCATCTTTATTTTAATAAGAGGAATGAGCAAATTGTTTGTGACCTTTGTCAAGGGCTTCCTGGAAGACAAGAAACCTAGCTGCAACAGAATCACTAGCCTGGAGCCCTGCTGAATATTCAGAGCTTTAGCCCTGAATAAAATGGGCTGTAACAAAGCCATTGTGTCTGATGGAGCCGTGTCTTCTACAAAAGATCTAACACCAAAAGTTAAATCTTCTCTTTCTTCTTCCTTACACTTCTGGAACAATGTTGGCAATATGCTGTTTTGTTCAACTGCTCTGAAAATGTACATTCAAGGCAGGAAGCTTAAAATTGCATTTCCTTGACAGCTGGCTCATCACGCATATGCTGCTGTGGAAAAAACCCTGAGCTTTTCTTTTTTTAGGAAATAAAAAGCTGACATATGTGCTCTTCATGTGTGTGTCACAAGGGGCATGTCCCCTATGGCCGGCAGCATTTAGGAGCAGGGAGATGCTGTTTTTAGATACCTCAGATAAAGAAAGCCTTCTGTGAAGCTAAGCACATGATACGGTGTCAAGCAAGTAAGAATGCTGAGGCATGAATGGGGCTGTATGTGATGAAGAACAGGAGTGGTTAAAAAATGCCTTCCTGGCATGAGAAGGAGTTCCCCTGACCCGTGCATAGAGTGTTGGGTGAAAGTGTCACAGCTTTACGTAGTCTGTAAGGTAAGACACGGCAAGACTCGATCCTGGTGTTTGTATCGAAGCCTTGTTTTACCGCTCGGTAGTGTTGTGAGGTGTTTGATTAATTCCAAAGGCACTGCCTGACGCAGTCCACTGTGATCAGGGTGTGTCTGATTAGATGTGTTTAAAAAAAAAAACAACCAAAACCCACCCCAAAACCCAAGACAAACACCACCATCCCACCCCACCAAACCCCCCCCCAATAACACAGGGGCATTATGGCCACTCTGTGGGCTCCCTGTGGTAGCCGCTTCAGGGGCTTGAATCATCCCTTAACAATAATTGTTTTGACACTTTTATTTTTGCAGTTCTTAATAGTTTGTAGAGATGGAGGATGTGCCAGATGCTGCTGTTTAATTCAGGTGTAGGCTTTGCAGGTGACCTGAGACAGAACACTGCATTGTGGGTGTTTAAGCCAAACACTCAGATCGGAGCTTCTGAGGACCATTTCATATATTGGGAAAACAAAGTACACAGTAGAAGTGGTAAGACGTGAATTAATACAGGCAAAACTGAGAAATTTTTGGTGGACTTCTGACAGCTGACAAAATTTTGACATATCAGGTGAATGGAAGTGCAGTGATTGCTGTTTTGCACGGTACTAGGCTTGGAGCTGGGGACAGGCAGTGACTGGTAAACCTCCAGAGTTTCCCAGGTACGTGGGCAGTGGAGTTTAGTGTTTGTGCCAGTGGATCCAGAGAGGAGGGATGAAAGCACCTCTGTGGTTAAGGTACGGAGAGACCTGTAGCATGGGTGGGCTGGTGAGCTTGGCGAGGGTTCTGTGGGGCTGTGAGCTTGGTTGCAACTGGCACAGAGGGGCGTATGTGATCTGTGTTATTTGTGTACCCACTTTTGGGTTCTCTGCATCTTGGAAAGCAGAGTCTCCTTCATCTCTTTCAGCTTACTCTTTTTAAACGTGGGAGCTGCTGCAGAACAGTATGGTGGCTCCTGGAGGGCGCTTTGCTCCAAGAAGGAAATAAGTTATGGCCGTATCTCGCCTTTGCTAGATGTATTTCCCCTGTGCAGGTCAATCTCTTTGTTTGACGGGGGCTGAGAAATGGAAATTAGCATTGTTATGGGAGGTGGGTATGACTGACCTCTTGGAATAGGTTTGTTCTTAGCAGTAATACTTCCAACAAAATGGTGACTGGTTATGGAGAAAGATTCCCAGACAGAGAAAGAAATGAACTTGGGTTGCAGTTCCCAGCTGGATGGCAAGAAAAAGCCAAGCACACGACAGGACTCGCAAGCTAAGTAGCGAAAGTGGACCAGTAATTTCCATGATAAGAGTTGCATCTCTTTAATGTTTCCATACTGTGTATTTTACTGCTAGTGGTAAACTTGAGTTAAATTTCTGTATGCTAGATATTAACGATTTCAGTTACTTCCTGAATGAATTATTGTATGTAAGCACAAACTCTCCTTTACTCGTCCAGGGTAAAATGAGTACAGTAGTGTGTGTGCCTGAACAAATATGTCCCTAGCTGTATGGTGACTGACTCAATGTCTGGACTTCCATAAGATGGCACAAGAAGGTCTTCTGGGCACCATTTTTGTGGTTAGATGATTTGATTTTGGCACCAGCTCCTCACTGGTCTCTGAAATCTTAGAGTTATATTTCTCTTCTGTGCATGATACTGTGATGCACTGACACTAGTATTTTGCTCAGTATTGTATCGTCATGGTTTTTGACTGAAATTCCTGGTGAGCATCTAAGGAAGGACGGTTACAAATGCTGATTTAAGCAGACTCTTGTGGAGCCCAGGACACTCGAGCTTGGAAACGTGGTTCCAGAATTGGTACTTGCTTATCCTTGTGTCGGGGTACTGGCACAGCAAAACGAACGCGTGGTGTCTTGCCGTGTGTGGTAGTGAACTCGTGTACACAGTAGAGTCTTCCCTGACCTGTGTCTGTGGCCACTCATTTGGGTGGTGAAAAGAAGTGGCTGTCTGATACAAAGGTCCATGGCAGCAGTTAGTAGTGCGCTGCGCCAAGTCGTTCGGCATTTTGTTCATTTCCTGTGAAGTGACAATGGTTTTTGTTGGCAAAGGGCTTCTGTGAGAAGGGTAAGGAAGCTGCTCTGAATTGCCTTTGCAAAACAAAGAAGGTGGCCGTGACCCAGAATGGCGAAGCTCCTAAGTCACCTTTTGGCACTTTCTTCCAAAGGCTTCAAAGCATTTCTTGCACCTGTGAATTGCTGATGCCATTTACGAGGATTATTTTCACGTTCGAGGCTTCAGAAATAGCATGTCTGAAAACCGGGGGAGTCTGCACAATTATTTCTGGCATTAATGCTTCTGTGCAAAACCATCTGGTGGAAAGCTTGGAGTGCTGAATGAAAGGTGTAAACCTGGATTAGCATTGATATGGTTTTCTATTGCGTTTGGCTCATTCACATCTCACTGGATGTTATCCAGGTTCCTGCAGAAGAGCCAAGATTGCCATCATACAGTGTAATGCCATATGTTAAGATTCATATGACATATTACCTAAAAGTCATAAATTATTATACTGTGTCTCTTTACAGGGCTGTGATTAGAAATGTTTATGTAAATGCACCTTCCAAAGAAAAATGGCACGTGATGTTAAACAACAGTATGCATGGCAGCTCTAATGAGATACTTTGACTCAGGATGTTGCCTTGAAAACAATCTGATCCCAGTATAATGAGAAATTAATGTCCTTTTTTAAATGTACTGATCTTAGTTGAGGTTTCTGCTGGGGCTGGCATCGCTGGGGAAAATACTCTGCACACCCTAATAACGAGAAGAGAGAGTGATTGAAAGACAGAACCGCAGAGCATACTGTTTTGTGCGTTAGAAATACCTAGTGGCTAAGTTGTGGCATATCTCGCTGTAGTGCATGATTAGAAGCTGAGGTGGACTGGACTCGGGGCATGCACGCCCCTCGTCATGTTTTTAATTGCTAGGTTTCATGAAGACTGCTTATGAAAAGATTCAAAGCGACTGTTGGCTCTTACTCAAGTCCCTTGGAGGAGAATCTGCCTCTGTGTAAATCCAGCTTTGCCAGAGCTTCCTCATGATTGTCTGGCTGCTGCGGCGTCTCCAGAAACGGGTGTCTCTGGCCTGTGGGGTTTCCTTGGATGTGTAAGTGTTTGATCCTGGCCTTCCGGCTGTGTCACTTGACAGAAATCCCAGACGCACACATGTAAGACAGAGATTTCCCTTGGGATTGTAAAATGCTTCTGTGAAAGTAAAAAAGTTACTCCTCTGTTTAACTCCTGGGTTTTGTGTATAACTTAACACATATTCAGTTCTGCCAGTGAGAGAAGGTGTAATGTGCCCAGGTAAGTTAGATGTAGATTTTCTCAATTGCTGCTTCAAAGATGGATACAGAAGTGAGCAAAGATGACTATGCTTAGTTAGAAAGCTAACCAAAGTGAGCTGAATATTTGTGGATTTGAAAAAAAAAAAACCCACCATAAATAATGAATCAGATGGTTCTTTTAAGTATCAAAACAGAGGACATACAACAATTTAGACTAGACACTGGATTAAAAAAAAGAACAGGAACCCATTTAATGCTGAGAATAATGTGGGGTTTTGGCCAACAATAATAGATTTTTTTCAAATCAAATGAAAGGATCCAATCATTCTGATTATTACTAAGCCACTTTCTGTCCCTGAGAGATTATATCTGAGCTCTGTAGTGGGTGCAACTGTAGTTTGCCTTCTGTAATCTGCTGCAGTGTTTGGGAAGACTGGTATAATGCAAAATGGGAAAGATGTGGCAGGGGGTGTTGCATCAGTTCTGAATCAAAGCATTCAAAGCAGCAGGCACACCAGAGGAAGCCGTTGGTTCGATTTGACGTGCGTATGAACTTGCACAGTGTCCCTGTAAGCCCTTGGGCTGTGACTGCTCCTCACCCTTCGCACTGGGTGTCTCCAGAAGGGGCCCCCTCCGCTGCGCCTGCAGACGGTGGTGGCTGCTCTGCCTGCCCCCGCGTTGTGCTCCGATACCCATGCAAGCGCACAGAGCTGCCCCAGGTGCACTGGTGCCTGTTCCTACACGTGTGTATCGCACATACGTATCTATCTGTCCTCTCTTGTCACCCTCACGCCGGCGTCGGTGGGCACGTTCCCAGCGCTCAGTGTCGCCACAGGATCAGCTCGCACGTGATAATGTGAGGGATCAGCGTGATCGGCTGTCACTGATTTCACTGACATCTGTCCCCACAGTGAGACAAGCTGCAACATGAATTATTGAAGACATACACATGCAGATCTGTGTCATGATTACACCAAGCAATACACTTTGCCGTGCTCCGGAGAGCTGAGCAGAGCCACGTGGGCAGCTGTTTTAACCCTTTTGGCAATCTGCTACCATCTTGCAAGCACAGGAACTTTCGGGGGCTTTGTGAAACTTGGGTAGCCTGAGTCTTCACTCCCTGTTGTAAGCTGCTGTTGCGTGTTTGCTATCTGAAGAAGTTTTCCTCTGTGCAAGGCTTTGTAAAACAAGTCATTTGGCTCTTGATAGGACGACTTGATCTTACAACAGGCTGAAGATGGTGGACCTGATCCAGCAAAGAAAGTAATGCCCTGATTAAGTTAAACCTCATGTGAAGGAGTACGTAAATGCCTAACATGAAGCATGGCACCGAAGACTTGCAAAGCCTTGGGGCGGTGAGCGCTCGCATCGCTGCGTGTTGGCTGACTGAGTGGGTTAGGACTCAATCCTGAACGACAATAACAAACTTGTTGACTTCAGTCAGTGGACAGACTTAAAACCTGTGCTGTGCTATCACAACATTGCAGCTATTTGTATTTGCTTGTCTTAATGGTGCATAGGATAGTTCACAACTCACGAAAATAAATTATAACTATGTGTATGTATGTGCCAGTGGTTGGCAGCTTTGGAGGAGCTGCAGCAGAAATAGGCCATAGGAAGAAGTCTGAAGGAAAAGTCATTCCGTAAGACAATTCTGTATGCTTATTCTGTGCGTGGAGTTTGACAGAAGAAAACACAAAGGCAATAATACCCAGAAAAGAGAAATACTAAATTTTAAAAAATCAAATTATGAAATGGAAGATAGCTGAAGTTATCCTTTGGGTAACTAGAAGGCTAATATGATAAGGCACAAAACAGGAGGGTGCCATCTGTGTGAATAACTTGTTCTCAGTGTTGGTGAAGATGTGGAAATACTCAGCATTTGAATAGGTAGTAATCTGTTGAAAAGGATGATTTGGGTAGGCTACTTTAGCAGCAGACTTTGTATGCAGAGGAAAAAAGGGGTTTGGTTTGCGCAGAAAAGGTGTTGTGTTAGCTGGAGGCGAAGGCCCAGCTAGGTTACGGGGTGGCTGGCTGTAAACGGCAGGGAGAAGCTGCAGTGGCTGCAGGAGGAGGAGGCTGGAGTCTGCGCAGGGTTGAGCAGCGATGCTGTGGGAGGATTCTCTCATGAGTGCTGGCTGGTGGGACCTTGTTGGATGGAGTGTCGGTCCGGCCCTTGCACAGTGTTGCCGTATGGTGGGTGTAGTGCTGTTTCCTTCTTCATGAAAACAATAATTTGTATTTTTAGTATTGTTTTCAATAACTTTCTTAACCGTTACAGATCAGTAAAGAATTCTGACCTTGTCCTGTCACCAGTCGTGCTGTGACTGGAGCACTTATGGGCAAGAGGATACATTTTGGGGAATCTGTAGTTTCTCACAAAACATTTTTCACAGTGCAGTTGAACCGTTGGTTGAGACGGTGAAAGCAGTTTAAGATGTTTGTGTACCCCTTCTCTCCCTGTTCCCAGATCTCCCCTGCAATTCAATTCCACTGGATGAAGAATGGCTCACTGCAATGAAAGAGGTTAAAAATTACTTCTTGTGATGGAGAAGGGAGTAATACCAGCTGCAGAGTTTTGCAGGTTTCAGTGGCAGAATGTTTTGCCGACTTCATGTCAGTACAGTTGGAGGGGCTGGTGAAGAGAGGTGGGAAAATGGCTGGGAGGTTCGCGAGCTGGTGCCACTGGCAGGTTATTAGTGATCTTGTTAATACACTGTAAAGAGGTTGTTTTGAAGTCTAGAAATTTGGAAACTTACTCATCTAAATAAAGATGTGCTTGATTTCATAAGATGGTTGGTAGACATGTCTGTGCTGGCTCCAGTCTTTTTGCCAAGGATGAGCTGATAGAGATGCCTGCGTGTCAGACTACCTATGCCGTGAAATATGCTTGAGTAAGGCTCGCTTTTTGTAACCCCTAGTGAAGTAAGCAGCTTCAAAGCCTGTGTAACTTTATGTGTAAGGTTAAGCCTTTTTTTCGTTTCAGTGCAACTTAAGCATGTATTTAAGTGAAGCAGATGGATTAATTTGCAGTGGGGCCCTTTGTGCTTTGAGTGCCTCTGTCTCGCTAAACCCCTGTGCTAGCTTCCTAATTAAAGGGTTATTTAGAGCCCGGTGTGGCTCTAGGAGAATTTGACTCCACAGAGAGCTGTGGATAACCAAGGAGAAGCACACAGTAGCCTTTAGCCTGTTAAACAAGCTTCCTGTGAGTAGAACAGTTTTCACCAGCGTATCCAATGAACCTTTTACCTGCTGGTGTGGTTGACAGAGGTGAACAGTGTTGGTGGATTCTGCTTCCTGCTCAGTGTGGGTTATGGGTTATTCTGCGTTGGTTTGTAATGAGTGGAATGCTTTGGTTGGGGTTTTTTTAATCTCACTGTATGCTGCTCCCATACAATAGATATTGATTCAACCATGGACTTAATATGTCTTAAACACTGTGAAAAGGAGAGGATAAGCTCCCTTAAAGGGCTTAGCAGAAGTCAGATGCGGCCTTCCACCTTGTTGCAGAAGCAATTATAATCAGGACCTTTGGACACAGTGTTGTGCATCAGAAGCTATGAATATTTGGAGCTTTGTGGGAGTGGATTATTTGCTCTAAATATACTCAGAGTAATTGTGTAGCTCATATCCAGCAGGTCAGGATTACATATTTCATTACAGATTTCAGAGATTGGAAGCCTTTATACAATTACTGTAAGTCCAACTAAGAGGTAAAATCATTTCCTCAAGATGAAATCGGAGGGGATACTGATCTGACATGACTTTCTCTAGGCTTCAATTTCATTAGGAAAATAAGAATCCTTCTTCATTTTCATCTGGGTTTGGTATATCCTCAGACATATGGCATATCAGGTGCGATATCTGCTTGGGTTCTCCTTCCCTGCATCTCTTAAAGATACACAGATCAATATTCCTTGGGCTGATGCTAACTTGATTTGTGCAAAATTCTGTGAACTGTTTTCTTTTGGACTGGTGGCTAATTGCATATTTCTTGCAAATCAGTTCTGCAAGGAACTGTGACACCTTGCATTCAGCTTAGCTGCAACACAGAATGAAAAATAAAAACCGAAACAAAACCAAACAAAACCCAAAAAATAAACTCATGGAAGAAACGCTATGGGAAGGCATTCCGGGTTACGCATGCTTTTTGTTTCGATTTTCACCTGGTGTTTCAGCAGATTCTTCATGTTCACAGTCAAAAAAACCCCAACAACCCAACAAAAGGCTTTCAAAACTAATGTTGCTTAATAATTAATGGGGAAGTTCTGCAGTCAAGGCACTTCAGTCGTGTGACAAAAACAATTTTTGACTCATTCTCTTTCCCAAGTGAACTTCAGTCGAAGCGTATGCGGTGCTACCAGAGCAACTTTTCTGGTTTTTGTGTTAGCAGAGGGACTTTTCTGAAGGGGATGAAAATTCTCACTGGCAAGGGCACATCCAGCTCTGACAGCTCTGCTGATCCTAGTGGGGCTCTTCATTCTTTAAGGTGCTGCTAAGTAGGAATGAAGGCATGAAGCTTTCCACGACCTTGATGCGTGTATAGTGTTCCTTGGGGGGAAATAATAGTGCTGTTTTGTGAGTTGGGTGGGCAACTCCTGTGAAGCAAGGGGAGCGTTCGTTTCAGATGAGCTAGGATCCAGGATCGCTGTCTGCATGGAGCAGAAGCCAGGAGACTACAGGAGGTTTTCTTGAACAGCTTAGTGAATGCTGGGAAAGAGGGTCACTTGTTAAGGCAGGGGAAATTTTACAGACAAGTTGAAGGAGGATGTCTGCACGTTAGAATACGTGACAGCAAATGGTCTCTGAACAATCTGTTGCTCTGGGTTAGAAAGTTCTGGTAGCAGAGAGGGTGTTCCTGGAACCACAAGGCCAGTGGAACCGGGAGTGAGAACGTGGAACTACTTACAAATGCAGGGTGATGAATACGTAATGGCATTATGTGACGTTGTTTGCAAAAGGAGACTGAATCTCCGAGCTGCTTCCTTGCACAGTTTATAGTCTTGCTTCATCTTGAAAATGTTCCTGAATTTCCTTTATAAATGGAAATATTTTTTTTTTAGGAAGTGGGGAAAACAGGTTGGGGTTTTTTCAGTAGCTAGGTGGCAAACATTGCTTGTGTGACCTAGCAAATGAGATTTAACCCAAAAGAGGAAGAAGTCTTCAAGAAGGTGTCAGAAGCACAAAGAACAGAGGTAATTCTCAGGGTCACAGTCACAGAGGAGTAAGGAAGGCCCATGTGCTGATTCTACTCGCTTGACAAAGCGCAGATACACAGATGTTGGGCAGATCACTGTCACTGGCTCTGCACAGACACCGCTGCTGCGCAAAGAGGTGTTAAAAAACCCCACGCTGGAGAGGACTTCGAGTTACACGTGCTCAGCTGCCGGGTGCTGGAACACAGGCAGATGCAGCAGCGGTGCTGGCACCCAGGGATGTCCTGCGTGCAGTGTGCATGTCAGCTGGTGACAGTTGGTGTTGGGTTATACGATGTGTGGACACATGGAGAATGCCGTTGGACAGAGCTCCAGGCCCGTCGCTGCCTCCTTGGAGGAGTGGTGTGGGATTGCAAGCAAAGCGACAGCCTCTGCATGACTGTCAAGGTCTTTCTGTTGGACAGCACGCTAATATTTTTTAGGAAGGTAGCTCTGTCTTTCTGGGAGAATGAGCTGAAAAATTGAGGGGTAATACTTGTGAAAAGAAAACTTTCTTATGGACTTGAAGTTTTTTCTTTGAGAATTTGTGAAAATGGATGCTGCGCACAGCTTGGTGGCATCCTCTGCACGTGGTGTGAACCAGGCCTGTGCTCAGTTCTTCTGGCACACGTTGTCTGCATTTTTGATGGCTTGTGTATTCCTTAAAGGAATTAAAAATGACTTGAGAAGGCCCCATTCCCCTGTGCTTACCAACATGAGTCTCCTGAAGAAAGGCACATGTTTTGTCGATAGCAAACTGAGAACAGGTAACCCTTTAGGACCTGGTGTGTCAGTTGATAGGTTAATTTTCTTCTATTCCAGATGAAATAATTGGGATCCAAGTTTTGCTGCCAAGTGGGCAAGCTACATCTTGGCCTGGATTTGGTGCAAAACCTGGTAATCAGGACTGAGATATGGGGCTTAGGGAAATGGGGTTATTTTTGGTCACAAACACAATGATGGTGTAGGAGCTTCATGATCCTGAAATTCTATCCAATACCTGGTGGTACTCACATGCTGAAAAGATATTTGAGGAGGCAGAAGTTGCCAGATCTCTGGGGGGACTTTGCCAACCTGCAGTGTTGCAATAAGTTGGTCCTGTGGCAAATTCCACCGTAGCAGCTGCTGCAAAACTTTTCAGTCCCAGGAACTGCTCAGACCAGTGAAGGCTCTTGCAGAGCTTTACATGTTCCTGTCTGAGTGAAGGGACCTGGAAACATCAGAGTATGGCCTCTTAGGCTGAAGGGTGATAGAAGAGGGTATTAAATACTGGTCCCAAACCAGAAATAACTGGTTTTACCTACACATATGTCAATCAGTGTTTGTATCTGTGTAGCAGGGTATTGATTTTCTGCTAGTCAAAAAGGAAATACGCTCACGCAAAATCTGATTGGACTTAACGTTAAGATTGAAGACAGAAAGATGGTAGAGATGAGTCAATTGTGAACTCTATTACTGTGTGTTAGCTACAGGCTATAAAGATGCGAGCAGAAGGTAACACATGCTTCTCTTTGTAAGCATATGACTTCAGCGGACTACTCGGATGCTTAAGGATTAGCATATGCCCGAGTGCCTTGTTGAATCAGGTTGGTCTTAGGTGTGAATCTGAGATGATGGAGTATTTAGAGCCATATTTATATGGCTCCTCTGCAGCCGTAGGCATGAGTCAACTGGCACATAGGGTTTAGAATATCTGAGACCTTGCTGCTGCACGGTGCCGTCTTACCCACATCTGTGGTACTGATCTTCCCTTCATGCAGGATAGCAGGGGATGGTGACAATGAATTCCGTAAGGTGAATGAAGGGGATTGTATGTTTCCCATCAAAAGAGCAGCATCTGTTGTTTTTAGCACTTCCCGGAATCACAAGTGTCTTAAATCAAACTAACAGTACATTAAGGTTGTTTGAGGTATTACTACTCCATATATCTTTTTTTTAAAAAAAGGACCTTATCTTTAGTTTTTCAGGCTTCCCTATAGCTGGCGTTCTTTTCCACAGCAGTGACTAACTAATGTTTTTTCTTACTCGCTTGCCTGTGTCAGACGGATGTTTCTTTAAAAGCAGAACTCCAATGCAACAGAAGTTTGTGTGTGTGCGAGCGCGTGAATGGACATACGCGGTACCTGCGGGTCAAATTCGGTGTTCCTGGCTGCTGTAGTAAATTCAGCCTTAAACATGTTATTAGCCTTTGGCTTTGGAAAGCCATATGGCCAACAAATCTGGCCAGAAGTAGACTGAATCCAATTCACAGAAAGCTGGTAAACCTGGATTTGTTGCTGAGAGTGTCCAAATGTTGTCTTTAGTCAGCCAAGAAAACACTAGCAGCCAAACTATTATGATAAAGTAAGACTGATGGCTGCGTTTTCACCTGACAAACACAGGTGATGGACGCAAGGAGCGACAGAAACCCACCAGCGTCTTTCTCAAGTGGTACAGGTTTATAGCTCCAAAGACGAGATCTAATTCTAGTATTCTGTCGGTCTTGTGCCAGCGAGGCTTTTAGCGGTGCTGTCTTTCTCCTGGCATCCTCCGGAGCGGAGGGCGAGTCGGCTCAAACTTTGTGCTTAGTGCTCTGCGCGAGGAGACGAAGAAAGCACTCGATCCCTGCTAGACAGAGGGGGCCTTTGGCATCCAGTCTGTTAATATTTATGGCAGCGTTGACCAGTGGGGACTGAATGCACGGAAGTGGCTGGAATCAGAATGCTTTTGTCTCTCAGTTTTGTAGTGAAGGAGATGGAGCTTTAGTTGTCATTACGTGTAAATCCGTTCTGTTTAGCTTCGTGAGAGAGGGTTATTTTTATTATCTTTCAGTAGTAAGAGTTACTTGCTTAAGAAGCTTTCAAAATATTAACCAGTCACTGAAGGTTCTTTGAAGAAAAATATGACTGCTCGTGTAAACAATTAATGGTTGTTAAGCATGGCAGTGTATATTATGACAAACAACACATGCTACATTATGCCAGCTGGTGTAATGATGTGATAATGTCTGACTCATTAACTCTGGCACACAGTTTACGATGCCCTTCTATGACAGGATTAATTGATTCACACATACATTAAAACAAAAATAACTAAACTGAAATTCAGCTGGAAGCCTGGCTTCTCATTTGTCATCAGCCCTGTTGGTGGTTAAAGCCAGTTTGGGCCCAGCGCAGAGCGAGTCGAGGTTTGTCCGCTGACCTTTGTTTTGGTCGAGTCGCTCGGTACCCTGCGAGCAGGGAAGAGGTGGTGTGAGCAGCGATTTGGCTGCAGGGTCCCTGCAGCAGCTTTTAGTGCTGCTCTGGCTGGTTGGATCAAGTAGGGAAGTGGGAAGGGGAAAATACCAAAGAATCGCAAAGCTGGTTTTGCCTGAGTAAGGATGTAAATGCTCGATGATGACTCTTTTTATGGAGCAAGAGGTAGTTAAACGTATTTGCATCAGAGGATTGATGAGCTGTAATGCTGCTAGTGAGGAATCTTCCATCAAGCAAGAACTTAAAACACAATACAAGAAGAAATTTCTGAAGGCTGTCTCAAAGTTGTTCAGGCAGTGGGAAAACCGACTTGGAAACAATTTGATAAAAATGAAACAAAACCAATGATTTAAAAACGGAAATGAAAAAACTTGTGGTAAAGTGACCTATGGTTTACCTGTCTTGATCCTCTCTGATAGGAAGAAACCCAGTGTATCTGCTTTTACCCTGTGTCAGTGACTAGCCTGTACCTGACATGATGAAAAACAGCTTCTGTACTCACAGAATCATAGAATGCTTTGGGTTGGAAGGGACCTTTAGAGGTCACTCAGCCCAACCCCCCTGCAGTGAGCAGGGACATCTTTAACCAGATCAGGTTGCTCAGAGCCCCGTCCAACCTGACCTTTCATGTTTCCAGGGATGGGGCATCGACCACCTCTCTGGGCAACCCGTTC
>Ga0065711_1034075_pt1 | contig 24345 bp, 21 predicted proteins | sample Hoacrofraction12_FD_59098 | JGI IMG/M metagenome (GOLD analysis project Ga0065711, IMG submission 59098) | Hoatzin crop microbial communities from Cojedes, Venezuela - Epithelial fraction 12 v2 (version 2) | ecosystem: Host-associated > Birds > Digestive system > Esophagus > Crop | place... | reverse complement strand
CCCACGGACGCGGCGGCGGGGGGACGAGGCCGCTGTCCCCGGCCATGCCCCCGCTGAGCGCCGTGCTGCGCATCCCGGTACCAACGGAGCGGCTTCTGCTGTACCGGAAAGCGGATCATTCACCGGCACGGGGCGTTCTTCTTTTTTTCAGAAGAGCGATACAGCTTTTTTTCCAAAAATGGGGAATGAATTAATTTCTTCCACAGAGAGCAAACAGCCTGGGGACCAGGGGGACGCCGGGCCAGCGACCGGCCGCGCTGCTGGGCCGGTGTCGGTAGCAAAGCTCCGACAACCCGGGGCCCAGCTGGGGGGCCCGGCACAATAAACGTTAGGTCTCTTCCAGTGTAAACCCCCGCGGGGAAATTTTTATTTCCCGGAACAACAACGATGACGGAAAGTCTATGCCCACCACTACACACCCCGGCATTTGCAATTCTTGCCACCCTCAGCCCCACAGCAGCGAGTGGATTAAAACTTAAATAAACTTCCATAACCCACTAGATGGCATCTTCCAGCAGATCTCGGGGCCTGCTGCGAGAGCCAAATCAGCAAGGAAAGCGTTTAATTTAGACAGCAGGTTACAGTTCCTAAGTCCAACTACATGTTAAGGCACCTTGTACTTTCATTTTAATTATCGATGAGAATTTGTCACCGGCTGATTTCTTTACTAGAAATGTTAATGCTTCCATTGTTCCGCCGTGGGTAGGGAAGACACCGACGCGTGAAATCCCTTTGCTCCCGCCTTTGGAGCAAAACGGATTCCCTTTATCATCACCGAATCACCTCCGGCAGCGCAGAGACTTTGGCCGCTGTTGAATAATGCATAGCCACTAAAATTGTACAACAATAAAGCTACCTAGACGTTACCTGGTACTGGGAGAATCTCGCCTGGAAAGCGACGATACCTCTGATTTAATACTGCAGTGCCATTGTCGCTGCCATATGGACCCTTATAATAACATCCACATCCCCTTGCCTCTGCAAGAGCTCTTGGAAAAGCGGTTGTGAAATAGCAGGCGGTTTCGCAGGTATGCACACAGGATTACAGTCTGCCCTTGGCAGAACACCCCCATTTATATAAAGAAATGACAGTCACAAAGTTTGGGAGTTAATTAAAACAAAGCTACTAGCTGGCTTGACATATGTTTAAATTTAGGATTGTGAGCCTGCTTGCTAAATTAAATGTTTGCCTTGTAAATTGACTTCAGCAGAGTTGCAGAAGTTTCAATTGGGAACAGAACACGGCTGGTGCTGCAGGTAGACCAGTATTTTGTATTTGAGAGCATCCTGAATGATCAAACCCTCTGAAGAGCCTCGTAGGAACTGAAGTCTGGCTGCTTCTCGGTGGTCACACTGGAAATGGATGCTCCAGGTCTTTCTTTCCCACTTTAAGACAGAGTGAATCCCTTTGGGGCTACCAGGCAAAATCATTTATACCCCATGAGCTGCCTCGATCCCGAATAAAGAGACATTTCTTCTATTAAAGGTCCAGCATTTCTCTCTCATCTCTTTCTCCTGAAGTGTTTTGGTGGAGACGGAGCTCCGATTTTGGCCTGTTGGATGCAATGCCTTGGGGATTAATCAGGTACCTGCAAAATAAACATGGATTTATGTTTCTGAGAAAGAAGAAAGCCTGTGGCTGTTAAGCCTCTACGTGGAAAGGAAATGGTGTACCTTACCAAGGCATTTTTTCAAAACAAGTATAGGACAAACTAATAGTGGCTCAATCCGCATTTGGAAGGTCTCTTTGCTAGTGAGATGGGTTGCCCGGTTTGCAGCTCACGTGTTGAGATGCTTCAGGGCAGAGTGCAGCAGAAGTGGGCAGCGGCGTGATGAAGCCTTGGATGAAGGGTGAGGAGCAGGGATGACCAGAGGGACTTGGTCAGCGGATGCTGGGAGAGGGCAAGAGGGCACTGCAAAATGGTAACGGGAGTGGATGTGACAGGAGTTCCTGGGATAAAGCCCACAGATAGCATGATGGCATGGAAACAAGATGGCAAAGACATGGGGAATCAGTGCTCTCCTGCCTTCTGGTCTCCTCTGGCTGCGGCTCCTCAGGGCAAGCACTGGCTCGTGAGAAGGGACGGGTTCTGACCTCTGGACCCCCGCAGGGGTGGGTGATGGAAAGCAGTGAGTGCTTTGCACCCCTGCAAGAGAGCTGAACAGTTATGGGATCCCCTCTCTCCTGATGAGATCTCCCCTCTCCTTTCTGTGTCCCCAGCTGCCTAATGGCATGGGTTAGAGGGAGAAAATACTGCAAGAGAAGTAGCATATCTGCCTCTAACAGCAAGAGGGAAATGAGAACCAAAATACCACGCAAAAGCTTGCTCATTTTTTTGCCTCAGGTTCATGGATGCTGCAGGTACATGTTACCAGGTACATGCCGGGGGTGGAGTGGGAAGATCTGGTCCGGGTCTCCGTGTCCACACCGTGCCCTGTGTCAGATGGCTGCACCCGTAGGGAAAGGCAACTCCTCTGCTTATCCTTTGGGTGGGTTTTTGGATAGATGTTTGTAGGCTGGATGATGCTTTCTCTTTTCTGCAAATCTCGTTTTTACCCAGGAGGACAAAAAAAAATTTTTTAAATGGATGAACCTCAGCCGTGGCTGTGTCACAACAGGAATTTTTTTTCCATGGCATTTCTTTATCCTTCCACCTCAAATCTCATGTGAACAGAATTGATTTGTTGGGGGTTCTTCCCCCCTTTTTCTTTCCCGATAAAAGGCAATGCCCAGGAACCGGCTCACCTGTTGGCAGGAGCACAGCCCTCCTCTGCTGCTCAGCGAGGGGGTACCTGCCGGCAGCAACCCTGCTGGGCTCCCCCGAAACCTGGAGCTGCTTCCAGCTGGCACTCGAGGTGCTATGAAACAATGCAAATGCTTGAATAGCTCACAGAAGTGAGAATGATTGCAGACTTTTAAAAAGAAATTGCAAGCCCTGGCACTGTGGGAGGGCACCCAACCCTCTCCCCATCAGTCCCGGGGAAGGAGAGAGCAGCAACACCCATGAATCTTTGTCCTCTGGCTGGGAAGCAAGGTAGGGAGCTACTTGTGGTGTGACTGACCTGGTGGTTTATCTGCATAGGACAGACCTATGCACAGCTTTTAGCAGAAAAATAAATAAAATAAAAATGCTGATGCTCTCGGTGGATCCACCTGAGCAAGCAAAATCCCCGCAGTCAACAGGGAAATCTGCTTGCATTTACTTTGGACAAACAGAGCCCCGCAGCGTGGGGCAGGAGCAGGCATCTGAAGCCGGGTGCTGATGGAGGATGCTCAGGTTCCTGCCTGAAAAGCGGTGCCGTCACCAGCGGTCGCTCCTCCAGCCTGGTGCAAAGTGGAAGAAGCAGCCGGGTCCGTCTGCAGCCTGGAGAGGTGCAAAAGCAACCGAGCTGTGGGAAGAGTTCCCTGGAGCGTAACACTCTCTTAACTCCCCTGGCCTTAAATCAGGTGGGTAATTTCACTGATCGCCTGTGGCAGGGGAAATTGCTGATGTCTAAGTTGAAGCACAGTCCTGGAGGATGAGGCAGCGATGGCTTGCTGGGAGGATAAATACTGGAACAGAGTGTGAAGCAAGGAGGGATGCGAGCCTCATGCATTCCACATCGCAAACAGATGCACCAACATACCTGCAGACCTGCTTTTCATGGGAACGTGCTTTTGCCCAGGAGTAACCTGAATCCTCCACCCACCTCGGGGCCAGGCTGCACACTGGCAGGACCGTTCGTGGTGGAGGAGGAAAAAGCCCTCGCTGCACTTCGCAGGGACTGAACGGTCCCTGCTCTCCCCTCTGGGCATCGATGGTCGGCGAGGAGCCCGATTCTCCAGGCAAAGCCTGGCACAAAACGGCGTCAGGCTGCTTTAGTTCTAGTGCTGTTTGCCCAACGGAGCCCCGATGGTCTGTGCATAATTATCAGTGGGACTCAGTCTGGGGATGAGGAGACAGAGGGTCTGTTCCTGTCCGTCTACTCAAGTAACATTATTTTTTTAAAAAAATGAAAACTGCAACTGTTGTTGCAGTCTCTCTGGCTGGAATAGGCAATGAGCCTCGTCTGCTCCCTCTGCTCTGAATTCAGAGCTGCTGCAATGAATCGGACTGATTCCAAGTCCGGTGGAGCCAGCCGGGCAGACTGCAGTCAAGATGTCCGCAAAATTCCCTGGCTCCCGCTTCTCTGAGCGCACCGTGAATGTTGAGGCCGACATTTTCTGTGCTTCTCGAGGGATTTGGAAGCTCACGCTCTAATAATCAAGGCAGCTTTGAACATCTTAGCCTTCAGCCTCACTTTTCTGACTGTTTCCCTTGCAGTCGTTAGTGCTTGGAACAGGTACCGGCTTTCAAATGTGCTCCCCATGTCCTTGCATGGTTTTAGCAAGGAGGAAGTTCAAGTGGAATCTCCAACACACATACGAGAGCAATGTAGAGCTGATTTCGAGGGAGGTTTACTGCTTTCCTATGAACATGGGTAGTTTGCGTGTCACTGAGCTGAACCTGGAGGATGCTGGATGCACTCCGGAATGAGAGCAGCATCACTTGGGACTGAGGTCTTCTCCAGGGTGGATCTGCAGTGTATCAAGAACACCTATGTGCTAAAGCTCTCCTTTACCACGTTATTTGTTAAGTGTGATACACTCTGCTTACACCATTAAAAAATAATCTTATGGAAAGGGGAAAGAAGGATAAAGATGCTTAACCCAGCACTAAATTATCTAGTACTGAAGATAGCCAGGAGAAAGGGAAAAATAGAGCTGGTTATGAGAAAATTTAAGTGAAGTGCATAAAAACTTAAGTAATGTGGATAATATCATCTCAAGTTACTGCACTCAGCCCTACCAAGGGGAGAGGAGCAAGGACTATAAAATATAAATAGAGGAGAATCAAATTCAAAACAGATGTCAAGAAGCACCTTCCTAAGTGGAGAATCAAAAGAACAGGGAATGACCTGCCAGGCAAGGCTGGAGCAGACACACCGGGTTCTCCAAGGTTAGATGGGTCCCTGGAGCACAAGCCTGGGGCTAAGCACAGAGTGAGATGTGCCAAATGGCCTCTGCGGGTCCTGCCCTGCCTTCTACATCAGACATAAAATCAGCCTCAGGATATTTCATACTGAACAAAAAAATGACTTCCAGCTGCGAGGGGAGCCTGAGCAGCCCTTCTCACAGGAACCTCCTGCCTCTTCAGCCCCGTGGATTGAAAGCGTGAGATGTTCAGCCTTGGAGGGGGTCCAAGCCACCCAGAAGGTGCCCTTGCCCATCGTCCATGGGGTGCCCACCCCCGGGAGAAGGTGTCATTGCTGCCACCCGAGCAGTGAGCCAGTGCAGGGGGGTGTGCATGGGGGTTTCTCCCCAGGATGTGAACCTCCCCACCTTCCCCATGGATCCTGTTGGAACACATCATGCAGACATTGATTTCTGCCGCTGCTGGATGAGCATTTGGTGGCTGAAGTGGCTCCTAGCAGGTGTCTCAAGTGCCCGACTGGAGGGCACGGCGCTGAGCCTACCCTTGCTGAGCTGCCTTTCCAGCAGGGGGAAGGCTCTCCTTTCTCAGAATAGGTCCTCTCCAAGGGCTCTTCTGTTCAAGAGCCAGAAGGAAACCAGGTCCTTTGTCCTTTATTTTCTGTCTCTAAAAGGAAAGGCAGAAAAAACAGTGTTTGAGAAGCAGAAAAGCAAGGCAGATGTGGCATGGGTTGGGATGAGAGGATGAGGTTAGGAGGGCAGGCGCCCGCTGGCATTGCGGTGCTGACTCGTCGTGATGCACCAGGAGGGCCAAGAGCTCTGTGGAGCTCCCTGCTCCAGCCTGTGGGATGAGTGGTACCGGGTCAGGTCAGCACTTCTGCGATGCCTCAAACACATTGCCCTCCGCATCTTCAAGGAGCTTCACACCTCCAGGCTGCCGTCTGGCTCCAGGTAGCCATCAGTCAGTGAAGGAGTTGCTCATCAGCTCAATGTATTTTCCCAATTTTCTGTCTTTTAGAAATGAACTCATGTCATAAAGCCAGAGGTTTGGATACCCTCCTGTTTCCTTTCTCCTGCCCAGTGTCCCCAGGGTTGCTCTTGTTCTTTCTATTGCTTCAGAATCTGCTAACACTTCTGGCCTCTGAGACACACAAAGACATTGCGTAAGGAATTGTACAGCTCCCCTCCCATCAGCTGAACTTTGTAGCTCAACAGAAATCCTATTATTCTTTAACTCTAACATATGGAAGTACACACAGACTATCTGAAGGTCAATAAGAGGCAGTTGTCTCTCTGTGAGGCCCTGTCCCAGCAGGTGTTTCTAACAGGCGGATGCTCCTTTGGAGGTGTTTTTTCCTTCTTTGACTACAGAAGATGTTACGCTGACCCGCTTGGACCAGACCTTTGCACTTGGAGAACTGAAGTTCAGCGCACAGAGTGCTGCTGCCTTCATCGTGAAGGTCCCAGATGTCCTTCCTTCTCCTCCTGCTGCAGTCTGCGGTCCATCCCTCCCACCCTCCTCCTCCTCCTTCCTCTCCTCCTGCACTATGAGGCAGCCCAGCTGGTCATGAGTCTCCTGGGGCAGTGAAGAACAACTTTAAGTGGCAGCATGAGAGGCGGTGATTAACCTGAGACCATCAGGAAAACTCACTGTGACAAGCTCTCCGTGCTGGCAATCTGCCTGCGCTCCCCGGGCTCCTTCTGCAGGGAGGACATGGAGACACCAGCGCGGGGCTGGGGGTGGGGGGTGTAGGGAGGGAGGAGGGAGAGGGCTGCCTTTGGAGGAAGCCTGGGAAGCAAAATCCCACATGTCTCATACCTGTGTTGCTTAGAAGGTGAGTCTGCAGGGCTGACACGAGACACCAGAGACATCCAAGTCTATCGTTGTCGTATCACACGGCTGTTACTATTGCTGAGGTTTCATAATTCAGCAGCCCTATGGTTAAGACCTGAGCCTATTGAGCAAGGTGCTGTGCAGAGGTTTCTGCCTTATTCCTAGGGGATACAGCAGGATGAAAGATAACTGGCAGCTTCTTCGAGTGTGCTAATAACCATCATCTTGCAATACATAGCAGTGCCAGACAAAGCACTTCCCAGGGGGTTCCCCCAGACTCTCCCTCCTGGGAAACACACAAAAAGCTTCAGAGGAGTCAGGAAAATTCATCCTCCCAAGGAGACCTAAGGCTGAGCTCTGTCTGTGCCATGGAGAAGCAGCAGAGGAGAAAGAACAGCCATGAAAGTCCCTTGGCCTGAGCAGTGCGGTCACCATGACGGTGGGCCAGGGTCAGAGGGGTGGAATTAGGGGTCCCCCTGTCACCAAGGTAGAGGCAAAGGGAAGGTGTCCGTGGTCTGCTGTGCCCCAGCATACCCAGCTACAAATCTGGTGTTTGCTTGCTTAATTTGTTGGAAACTGGAAAAAAAACAAGGTCAGTTCTGGGACTCCCGGATTTCAGCCTGGAGCTGACGTGTGGGTTTGCCCGGGAGAGCGAGGGAGGAACCGGGTGAACCAGAGTTCAGAGAGCAGTGTCTTGTTTTGCTGCTGGGCTGTCTGGGAAGCGGGAAGAGTTGCTGTGATTTATCAGCTTTTGAGAGCCACCCTGGGTCCCTGCCAGCTCCTGGCAGAGCCCCAGCACTGCTCGGTCCCCCCGACACAGAGCCGGAAAGATCTGCCCTTCCTTCCTCTGGAGGGTGTTTTACCCACTGCTGATGAAGCAGGACCTCATGAACACACAGAAAATGTGTCCAGTGCTGGTGAAGAGATGCTTTCAGATGTGAAATCACATTTCCCTGCTCCTTGCACAGGGATTACAGAAGTGTGGACTACACTGTGGACTTACATGGGCTGTTTCTTCAGTCACCATCATGTCCAGCTCCCCCTTTCCTCGCAGAAATAAATAAAGATAGATCGAGGAAGAGCAGCGTGACTGCAGATCTTGCTACAGAGCTGTGTCAGAGCCACTCGCTCTCATATCTCTATCTAACAGGGTATGCAATAAGCCTAATGAATCTCTGTCATGAACTCGTGTGCGCGTCCTGGCTGAGTGCATCGTCCTCTGGCACCCTGAAGGCAGCTGACAAATAACCAAATTAGGACAACCCCTGATCAGTTGGTGGCGGATCTGCCATCTCCAGGCACAGCGGCCGGGGTGAGTGACCCCACGCTGCCCCGCTTCCCATGGGACCCCATCCCTCCCACTCCCAGTGGGACCCCATCCCTCTCTGGGCTGGGATGGGGCCGTTCCCTGCCATGGGCATCAGGGACCGCATAGGAAAGTCTGCCTGCTTCTACATTCCTGGAAATGCCAACAGTCAGAGTAACGAACAGGCAGAGCAACGGTGACAGACCGCAGCGGGGAATAATGCTGAAAATGAGTTGGAGAGGAGGGAGAGACGCGGGAGAGAGCGGTCACCCCAAGGGACCACGCGTGGGGCGTGCATCTCGCCAACGCATCGGTTCCTGAAAGAAAAATACGGTGACCACAGAGCTGGCTGGAAATGCTTCAGCAGAACTTTTTTTTTTTTCAGTCCTTGGAGATTGCCAATTTGTTAAATCCCAGTTGTTTTGCACATGCAGGTTTCGAGGATGCTGTGACAAACCTCAGGCAGATGACAGGCTCCAGCTCTCCCCCCATCTCTGAGGCTGGTAGACCTCAGACCTCACGAATGGGCTCAATCCTGGGGCTGCTCCTGTGGGAATGAGGGGACAGCGAAGAAAATGTGATACACTGAAACTGCAAAACCTACCGCTGTTGCTGAGAGCTGAGTGCAGAGCCAGGAGGCATTTCTGGTGTCACACAGCTGATGTGTTCAAGATGCACCCCTGGACCCATGACCCCCTCTGCCCCCCGAGATGCTCTGGGGGAAGCAGTCAGTTATTTCACTGTTGCTGTTCTCTGATGGCTTTCCAGGATCGCCCGTGTGCTCTGCTGGGCTGCAAACGGGGCGGAGAGTGGGAGACGTCGGCTGTCTGGTTACAGCAGGCTGTGTCTGACGTCCGGCTGGGGACCGCAGGGACTCTTGGCACAGAAAGCCACCTCTGCCTGTGACATTTGCCCTGGGTAGCACACATTCCAGGCTGGGCTAACATGCTGAAGACGGCTTTTGAGCTTGCTAAAACCATGTGCCTTCCCATTCCTCCTGCCTGCTGGAGAAATCACCCACCCCACCATGCGGTTCCGTGCTGGGGAAGGGCAGGACACCCCAGCCTGCAGGAAGAGAGTACGGAGAGCAGCTCTTCTGCTGATGTAGAGCCTCTGGGAGAATCTCTAGGAGCATCTCAGGTGCAGCGAAGTATATGATGGCTTGAGGGTTTCCCAGCCCCAGGCTGACACGTGGCAGAGCCTGAGGAATTGGTGAACTTTTTGCTCGACTGAGACAGCCAGCCTGGCCGTTGGCTGGGAGGGCTGGAGCTTGTTTCCCCGAATCAAATGCCTTGCAGCCGTGCAGCTCTGCTAGGAGCAATGTTTCTCACCCTATCGTAGGACTGATCCTTTACTTCCACTTCCTAAGTTAGTGCCCAGCTTCAGGTAAGCACAGAGATGTGTGACTGCTGGGCTTCACGTGCTGCCCTTGAGCTGGTCCCATCTCCTCTGAGGCGAAGGCAGATGGAGAGGCAGGGGGAACGTGGAGGGAACCTGAGGGGGAACCTAAAGGGCTATGCTGGGCTTGGAGCGTGTGGGTCATACCATGTCTGGGAGAGGTGTGATAACTGGAGACCACCTGGGGTTTCACAAGCTAAAGAGAGCCCAGGCTACCTCCTCTGCTGAAGAAGAAATCAATAGGCTAATTTACGGTAGCCAAATGAGAGCTCTGCCGGGAAGACACAGCTTGTAGGGCTGGCAGAGCTTTGTCAGGAGGAAGCATGGAGGGACTGGGCTTGGAAGGAAAGAGCCGGGCATAAATAGTCCCAACCTTTCAAATCAAATAGCCCTGAGGGAAACTGAGATGTAAGCGAGAGACGGCACCACCTGACGTGTGGGAAAATATTCAAAGGAGCAGATTCCTCTCTCACGCTCCCAACAAGCCGTCTGCTGTGCACTTCTTCATAGTCTCATTGGCACGGGGTAAGTCAGAAGAAATCTGTACGCTGGTGAATGGATGGTGCGGCCCTCGAGCCATTTACAGGCAGGCTTCAGGGACTCCTGGTGCCTGTGCTTGCTGGTAGGGATATAAGCTGTATATTTAATACATGCATCCTAAATGGGCTTTTTTTATAGACCTGAAATAAGTGTGCTAATAGCTTTCTCCTGCCTGTCTTTGAGGGCTCTTGAGGCACTTTACCAAAGGGAAATGATAGCTTTTCCATTTCTACACGGTGTCCAGGGACTCGCTAACCGCCCCACAGCCATTCAGCAGCAGACGGAGTGAGAAGGAGCCATGATGCCCGGCCCCTGGGCTCCTGCACCCAGAACCCGAGGGGCACGGCCACAACCGCATCCCACAGCAGGTACCGTGCCCTGGCCTGGGGCTGCCGGGCTGCCACTGCCTCCGTGCGAGCCTTGGGGACTCTGTACGTCCCTGAAACCAGGGAAACGACTTAAGGGGGGGATGCTGAGAGGAGGTAGACAATGTTGGACAAGAGGAAAGAAATTAAAACAATAAAAAAGCACCTGATGACATTCCTTTGAGCTTCCCCAGACATAACCCCTCTGCTCTGCAGGCACTTGGGTGTCTCTCATCAGCTTGCATTGGTTTGTTCCTCTGTATGTTTTCAATTGCTTGGGTGAAGAGAAAAGAAATGTCATGGCAGAGAAGAAGAAAGATAGAAGACGACTACAAAAAGCTGTGAGCTGCCAGTGTGTTTTGAGTTGCTTTATTCTGAATCAATATTGAACCAAAGAGGAATTATAAATCTAGCAGATTACAGCTGAAGCAATGCCAGGGCATCTGTTTCCAGATATTCCTTTTTTTTTTTTTACTGGCTGGAGCAGCTGTTTTTACAAGAATCCACAGTAAAAGAGTTATTAAAACAAAGGGGGGAAAGAAATAACAATAAATGGGAGATATATAGGAGGCAAGGAGTAGCAGAGATGCTGGTCTGGGAAATAAATGGAAGAGAGGAGGAAGAACCCGACAACCAACAGGTTGTAACCAGCACCGGGCGCTACAAAATCTGGAGGATATTTGTTTTACAAGACAGTGATCCCCAGCTCCAGGATTGTGCTCGATGATTTACGGTGCCTGGCAGCTGTTGCAGAGGTTGAACTTAGAGCAACAGAGACAGAAATGTGGAAATCACCCTTAGTACTTGCCTGTTGTTTCCTAATGGAAGGAGATTTATTAGTAGGAAGCCGGTGGGGGTGGCTGCGGGTAGCTGGAGGCAGATTCCTGGCTCCATCGCTCCCGTGTCTAGGATCAAATTAACCTTTGATGAAATTCAGGTAGTAATTAAGGCAATAGGCACATAACCGATGGCATTCATGGGACTTAAAGCCTTACTGTGCTTCGGCTGAGACAATGCAACCGGCACAAGCGTGCTCATAGTCTGGCAGAGGATGGAATAACACACGTTAGATTTGAGCACTGTGAGGCCATGAAGCCCGTTGTCACAGCCTGCTCAGCCCAGCCAAGCCCGCCAGTGCTGGTCACGGGGCCAGGACAGTGCTGGGCTGCCCAGTCTGTTCATTGGTCTCCAGCGAGCCACGCAGTCTTCACGTTCCCCAAACCTTTATGCAAGATAACAGATCAGATTTCTATAGAAACTATTCTAAGATAGCTAAATTTAACCAAAATAATGGTGTCCCTCCCATGGTTTGATTTTTCCCTACACACAGTATCTTTTCTTTCCCAGCTTCTAGCTCTCCAAAGAGTGGCTCACAAGCCTTGAAAAGCCTTTTTACAGCAATGTTTTGCAGGATTTACTCTGGTGCCCCTCTAGTTAAATGGTCCCTGGTGTTTGGGAGCTCCATCCTAGCAGGGGGCAGCTGGCATCCGCTTCCCCTCGCCTGCGTCCTGCTAGCTCGGTGCTTTGCAAAGCCCTGGAAATGCCTTCAGCAGGGAAGGTGCTGTCTAACACTGCATCCCCTGCTTGCTCAGTCTCTGCCATGTCTAGGTGCTGTATTGAAGCACGCCCTGTGTTGTGTGCTTGTCTTGAAATCAAGCAAAGAGCCTTTTTCCAAGAGCAGTTTATCTCTGCAAGCAGGGGCTCATACTCCTCTCGTTACTTTACCAGCACCGATCACCATGGCTTGCAGAACTGAGAAGAGGATTTTGATTTATATCTGAAGCTTCTCAGAAGTCAGAAAAGAAAATCAGCTGTCAATAATCCATTGTGCTTAACTTTCTGCACCGGGAAGGACTCATGCCTTTGCAAAAAGCCCTTACCTGAGAAACGCAGGGGGGGTGCGAGAGGCAGCGCCCGCTGCAGCAGACACAAAGCTGCCCGCTCGAGTTGTTGAGGATTTGGCCTTGTGTTTGCTTCTGGTTTATTGATTCATTTTGCAACAGTGCACTGTAAATAGATTTATTCTTACAGTTATAATCGAGCCGATGAGAGCTTGGGAAGTGGAGACTGAAAGAAAGCTGAATAGAAATCATCCCGAAAGAGGACACTCGTGGAATGAATATGTCTCCTAAATGGTGGCAAAACAGGATGAGTGTTTCTCTCGCTGTACGCCGCACTGGGCATAGCCCTGCATGCATGGACCCAGCACTGCCCTCCTTGGGGGCCGGGTCTGCTTGTCCACGGGAAACCCCACTCCCACTCGTGCCCACAGCCACAGCCAGCGCTGCGCCTTCGCCGGGAGCCCAGGCTTGGGGTGCTGGCGTGTCCCTGGAGCATGCTGTAAACCCTGTCCCTCCCCCTCTGTGGCAACGCCCTGTCTGAAAACCTGGTTTTTAATGTCTTTTAAACCTCAGCCCTCTCCATTGAATGAGGAGAAGCAGAACTCTTTTCTTTCCCCTTTTTCTCTAGCTTGTGTCTTTAATTTCTACATCTTCCATCTCTTCTACAGTATCCAAGAATCACAGAGAGCAATGGCCCTCAAGCCGCTGCTGCAGCTCCAGGATGCTACTGAAAGAGAAATTATTCGTGGAAATTTGCAGTCAGCTCACAGATAGCTGCTGAGCAGGAAGGCGGCAATCTTCCCCCTAATCCACAATTTGATGCAGATTATTCCTACGGTGCTGCTGAAGAGTTAATACACTTGGCTGGGACAGGACAGAAATGATGCCTACTTGATACAACCAAAAATAAATAGAATCTGCTTTCGAAGGATGCATTGACCGAGCTGTTCTGCCTGATGCTGGGGAGACAAGTGTCTACAGGCTTCAGCTTAATGTGGCGTGGAAATGTATTGGGTTGTATTTATGCCCATATACAATACTTAACTGGCTATTGTGCTGATTAAATATTTAATTGGTTGTCTGTGAGGAGAAATGCACCATTAGTCTATAGGGAATTACATTGTTCCTTGTGCCTGCTCTTAAATAAAATGTGTAATTTGTTGTCACTTAAGCATAACGTTAAGTGCCTGTTAAGGAGATGTTTTTCAGGGAAATAAATAAAAAACTTGCCTGCTGGCATTGCCTCAGGTGGACCTCGATGTGCCTCAGTGTAGGCACAGCCCTCGGGGGGGTCCGGGGGCTGAGGGGACAGCGGGGTGCTCAGCCTGTCCCTTGCGTGTCCCTGCCAGCCAGGGCACAGAGCCAGGGAAGGGCCCTTGGGGTTCCTGAGCTGCCGAGTGGCTTTTGGAGGTGCTGGTGGAGGCAGATGGCGATTTCAACCCCTTCTCCTCAGTCTTTCGCCGTGTGGCTTGTTCAGGCGCTGTAAGGGGCGGGAGAAATGCAGAAAGCCCAACGGGATGCTCCTAAGACACCGCTCCTTGCTGCAGCCGGGTGAAGGGGATGGGCTCGGTCGGCGACCATCATGGGGGTTTCTCTGCCTGGTTTTGTTCGGGAATCTGAGTTCAGTGTGGGGAAGAGGAGGAGGAAAGAGAAAGGGAGGAAGCCTTAGGAAAGCAACTGTTTCTTCCCTTCTTAGGGGATACCCTGGGGTACAGCAAAAGCAAAGTACACAGAGCAGAGCTCGCTTACCCTGCAGCCTGCACAGTGCTGAGCACCAGCAACAGAAAAACCAGGAAAGTGCTGAGCTTTATTCCTTAACATTATAATTTAATGAAAACCCCAGACCTCAGATGCAAAAGCTAGTGGTATTTTATTGGAAAACCCCCCTGCCCTTAGAGCACAGCATCACGCCGATAGCTTCCAGCAGCACGTACACCGACGGCTGCGCAGCCCCTGCCGACCGTGCGGGCAGAGAGTCCCCCCGCCACGGGCTGCCACGGCTCTTTGATTCATCCCAGCAATGAAGCTGCCATCTCTGTTGAATAACCGATCCTTCAGCAGCGTTAACTCTTTTTCCATTGACAATTTGGCAGCCCTTGCCAACTGGCTCCCCTTCTTCAGCAAATTTTCACGCCCGTGCACGCGTGCCTGCTGCAAAAGCGGCTGCAGTGCAACCTCCCGACTTGCAGCGAGGTGCCCGCTCTGCTTGCTGCTTCAGAAGTGCTGGCCAGCGATTGGGATTCAATAGCAAAACCCGATGTCCTGAATAATGCAGCTTCGTCTGCGTCCTTCGAGCTGGCGCTGGGCTGAGCTATCTGAGAAGTGCGGCTCTTTGCTGCTCTCCCACGCTCCCTGCGCTCAGGGGGATTCTACTCTACGACAAACGGTCCCGACCTCCAAAACTTCTCTTAACAGGGTTGACCCGAAGACACAACTATTCTGGGACAGACAATAAGGAAAGCCCCTGCAGGACTGGTGCAGTGAAGGCACAGTCTGTATTTTAGCCAGGATTCATGTCCTCATTAGATGTGAGCAAAGCAAATTAACGCTCCCCTGGCTGGCATGGACAGCTCAGCTTGCCTGGCACCAAGGGTGGTGGCTTCATGCCTGTGATGTGCTGCGATGTCCCCGAGCAGGAGCAGCTCCCATCAAACCCCCCTGCAGCTTTACCACCCTGTCTCCTCTTGGCCTGTGCTGGGGCTGGGAACTCTTCAGGGCATCCAGTCTTGAAACCTGGGTGGAAAGGAGTGGGCTCGGTCCTGGGAAGTTCCCTGGGGACAGCAAAGTGGTGACACCGGTCACGCAGGACCGAGAGTCAGAGCTGCGTGTGACAAGGTCCATCCTCCCAGCGCTGGCCAGGGAAGCTGCTCCTCCACGTGGGAAGGGGAAGATGGAAGTGCCAGCAGCCAGGGCTGCCTCTGTCCTCTCCTCCGCTCTGCCCCAGTGGCAGGGGACAGTGGGGCCACGGGACGCATGTGGGGCTGGGGCGAGCTCAGCCTGTGCTATCCCAGGGACTCTGCCCGATGGCAGTGATGGTCTGTAGGGAAGCTGGGGGTTCCTTGGTTGCTCCACTCAAGACCAACCAGCAAAAAGCCAGAAAATCCAGCCTGGTTTTGCTGCAAGGGGCAAAGGACACAGCTGGGAAAGAGGGATGTACCTCGTAGTGTCTTTGAGTGTCTGAGTCCCCAATACCCATGCTGGGAAGTGAGGAGCATGGGGGAGGGACCTGCCCTCTGCTTCCAATGGTGTCACCTGCTGCCAGCACCCCTGTCCCCACCCCCCAACTCCCCTCCTGGTGTGCTGCGGGGTGTGACACTGAATCAGAGCTGCCACCAGCCCCATGGGGACCAATGTGGCCATGGCTGGGACCTTCGGGGAGATGCCAGTGTGGCTCCCCAGAGATATCGCTCAGCTCTGAAACACCCCGACACAAGCCAGGTCCCCCCCACCCTGGGCTCCGGGACCCTGGGGGAGGCGGAGGTGGATGCAGATTGCCTTAGTCAGGTTGGTTGAGTTTTCTTTCTTTTTCTCCCTTTTTCCTCTTTTTTTGCTGGCTTTCACACCTCCCCTCACTCTATTTTTGATCAACTGAGTCAACCCTGGGTTTGGCGCTCAGGGAATGGAAAGGTGATCCCACCCTTGGGAGATGCAGAAGAGCCCAGGGTGGGCATCCTACTGGCTCTGCAGACCCCAGCCCTAAAACTGGGACACCAGTGGGACAACAGCTACTCTGGGCAGTGCGAAGGCTAAGGGACGTGAAGGTCTGGGGGAAGACTTTGAGGGGAGATGACACAGGGTCAAAAGCCCCTTCCCAGTCCAGGGAGACATGAGGGTGAGCAGCTCTCAGAGGCTGCATGCCTGTGTGAGCCCTTCCCGGTGCCCGAGGCATGTCTGGCTTTAATGTCCTTGCTCCAGGCTTGGTGGTTTGAGCCGTGCAGGTTGAGTGTGGGTCCAGTTCTGGGCTTTGCTCGGCCGCTGGCAACAGGCTCTGCAGGACCTCGTTGTCCCTGTCACGGGTCTGAGCCCATCCCTGGCACCCTGGGGAGAGGAGGCGAGTAGAGACCTGGGGTCTTAGCTTTTCTTTAGAAAATTAATCACACTTTAATTACAGTGAAACCTGGAGACATGGCAAAGGATTAAGTGGATTATCTTCAAAGTAATTTGTTATCAAATATTTATCCTTCTGGGAAGGGAGATACAGCCTCAGAGATTCTGTATTATCCATGCTGCCGGCCAAGGACGTGCCACGTCCTTTGTGCCTCCCCCTGCCCCTGTCCCCCATGGCTCCCTTGGTGCAGGCTCAAAGTGCAGAACAGGATCCTTCACCCCCCAGCCCCGCGGCTTCGAAGCTGGAGCTGTGTCAGGGCTTTGCCCCTGCAAGCCCATGGTACTGCAGGAGGGGAGATACCAGTGCCTTACTGGTGGTCTCCGGTCTGTGAGGTTACACAGCGGGGATAGACAGCATGGCTCGCCAGCCCCATCAGTGGGATGGATGCTCCCAGCCCCGCTCCCTGCCAGCACCTGGCTGCTGCCTGTGACCACAGAGGTGGGGAAGGGGCTGGGGGGCTGTGGCAGGCAGCAATTCCATCACTGCCAGGGAAGCCAGCGAGATGCGTGGTAAATCGGATTCAGCCTGAGCTCTTTATCCGTTCGGCAGACTGTGGGTTTAGTGCTTGGATGCTTCATTAACTAATAATAATGAGTCATTGTATTTGCCTCCTGGGCATTGTAAATGATCCAGTGTCAGGAGATGCCATGAGGATGTGGAATCGCAATGAGGCTGAAATGGACTGAGCCTCGGAGCGCAGATAAAACCAGCACAGATGTAACTTCGTGCTCCCCACCGGGGGACGTGGGCCCCGGGGAGGGGACAGCCTTATGGGGACAGGGCCTTGTGGGGGCTCGCAGCCATCGAGGTGCTCCCGCATGTGCTGGGACCTCTGCGATGCTTCCCTCTTCTCCTCCACTCACGTGCTTTGCACAGGAGCTATTCTCTCCATTCATTTCCCATTGATAAAGGGACTTTTCCAGCCTGCACTGCCTCGCAGTCCTGCTCCGGTGCTGCAACTCAAGGCAATGCGTCAGCTGCGTTGGGACCAGCCAGTGACATCTTTCTATCTTCCTATAAGGATAATTCCTCCTCTGGTGCAGAAGCGGAGTTATGTGCAACATGCCAGAAACGTGTGGTCCCTGGTAAACCCCCTGTGCTTGGAGAAGGTGTGTGAGTGATGCCCACCCAGTGCCCACCAGCACCCCGTGCACCTTCACGCTGTGCTGGGGGTGAGGGAGCAGCCAGATTAACTTTCTGGGCCCACTGCCAGACACGTGTGGCACTGCTGGACACGACACAGATGCTCGTCCCCTTCGCTGTGCCTCGTCTGTGGGTCTGCAATTTGGCTGTGCATGCTGGCGGGTCAGGGAGAGAGGAGGCACTGACCGCTGCTCGCGGTCCTCATCCCTGCAGACAGCACCCGTTTGCACCCCAGCTCTGCATGCGGAGAGGGAGCACTCCTCTCTGGCCCCCCAAATCCTGCTGCGCACCCCAGCAATGCGGGGAAGCATCCTTCTGGCCTCGATCAACACGCAGCCCCTTCCCCGGGACAGGCACCTGCAGTATTTAGTTTGCCTCCAAACTGTGACCCCAAGAAGCTACTGATTAACCAAAGAGAGGAAAAACAAATCAAGGTGAAAGCAATGAGGGAATTGTGAAAGAAAGAAAAAGGAGGGGACAAGCCTGTGGACTGACCGTGCAAAGAGCAGGAGCCGAGCGCAGGTCGTTCCGGCTCACACATTGTCAAGGGGGATAGCAAGCGTGGCTCCTGTCAGGCAAGGTGGCTGCCAAGGGTCTTCTTCTGCCTCAGTCTACATGGGAAACTCCAGCTCTTAAGAGCTTATGGGCTGGGAGAGCAGCAGTCCCTGGCGAGGAGCTCGGGTGAGCCAGGGCTGTGCAGGGCGAGGGGCCCTGCGATGCCGTGAGCTGCTCACAGCCCAGATTCCATCCCGGCCACGTGCCCTTTGCTAACAGGCGTCGCATCAGTTCTGGGGGACCAGGACACCCTGCATGTCAGAGCCGGGGCCCCGCAGAGCGTCTGCTGGTGCAGCGCAGGGTCACCTCCGCTACCCCAATGACTCGTCCCCCCACCACGGGACGAACCGGCTTTGTTTGACAAGACGTTATTTTCAATAAACCCCATGGACTGGCATTAATTAGATTTCTATCCTTTAATTCTTTATTAATTGAATCTTACATCAGCTTCTCGCTTATTTTGCCTAGGATTAAAACCAGGCTGAGCAGGCAGCACCGATCTGGGTCATCCCACATCCCCTCTCTGGGAGCTGACTTACCTTTGCCCCCTCCCTCAGCTCCTGCAGCATCCCCAGCTCCCGGCTTCGCTCCAGGACCCGTGATCATGGCTCGGGCAGGGAACGGAGCCAAGGCACCCAGGCTCCAGTGTTTATTCCTGGCAGATGATATTTAATAAGGCCACATCATTAATGAACTAGAAAGTGCTTCAGCAGCCTGACGTGAGACAAATACAGCTGTCTGCTCATTTCCAAATACCAAACAGAAATATTTGCTGCCTGTTTCTGCCTGTTATGTATCATCATTAGCAGTTTTGCCATCTCTATTAAGCAGTTGTCTGTAATAATACAAATACAATTTTAAAAACTCCTTTCTTATTGCCCTTAGCCCTTCCAGGCATGGTTTCCCCTGGCATTTTCATCTTGCTTTTTGCATTCTTAACATTTCACATCGTCCATAACATAATGACCGCTATCTGGTTTTCATTGCCTATATATACATTTTCCCATTGTAATTGCTGCTTTTATCTCACCACCGAACCACAAGAGTTTTAATCGTTTCCTTCTCCGACTCTATAACCAGGCTTTTTGGTCCCTCTGTTTGGCTCCAAACCTCCCTCCTAATTCCCAGCCATACATTTTTCCATCTGATTTTCTCCCCTCGCAGCCAGCCACAGCCTACCAGCTTTCCCAGGGATGCGATGCCTGTTTACACATTCTCCTCTCTCTCGCTCCAAGCAGGTTTATTCCCCGCCATGGCAACGATGTCTGCTGCAGGGAGGCACCCAGCTGCGCCCGGGCTCCGGTTCGGAGGGGGCTCCTCCAGCCACGCAGCCCCGGTTGAGCTGGGTTCGCTCGCTGCCCTCCAGCAAACCGGGGGGATGGACCCCATCCCCCCACGCCGTGACTCAGTTTCCCTTCCCGAGAGCGCCCATTACACAACATCCCACCTTCGCTTGGCTGTGGGAGGTGAAGCAGCAAGAAAACTCCCACTGTGCTGCTGGAGATGGAAAAAATAAGGAAGAGGGAGAATGTGTCAGCACAGTTTCTCCGAGTAGAGGCATGAAGACACTCGTGTGACACAGGTTGTATTTTCTCCTCCGTGCAAATGCTCCGCACCCTGCCCGCGACCCTGCGTGGGGTGGGATGCTGCTGACACAGATGGGCCATGGGCTTCTGGTCCCTGTGAGGGGAGGCAGAAGCTGTTGCAGGGAACCAAAAGGAGGCAGAGACCTGGAGAAAACACCCTGTGGGACCTCGTGTCTGCTGCGAATGCTGCCTGTGTTGCGCCCAGGAGATGTCTGGCTGGGAAAGAGGATGGTGCTGCTCTGCTGGGGCTGGGGAAGACGTGTCAGGGTGTGGGAGAGTGATGGGCATGCTGATGTTCCACCAGGTTCCCGTGGTGGGAGCCCCATATGAGCTCTCCTCCCACTGGGATGCCCCAGCACATGCTGGCTGCTCCATCGTGTTTCATCACCCAGAGCCCTGCTGCAGACAGGAATCCCTTCCCCAGGAATGGCACGGTGCAGTGCGAGTGCTCACCCATCCCTCTCGCTGCCACGACGCATCCGCAGGCCAGCTCTGCAAAACTCCCCCCGGGGCTGAGGGGCTGCCACTGTGCTTTAAAGCCCTTCCAGAGCTCCCCAGACCATTGTGGAGGTTGAGGCAAAAATACCAGCCAGGCAGGGTGATGTGGAAATGGGAACATATGTGGGCTGGTAGACCGAGCTGGGTCCTTCACAGAGCCACAGTCAGTGAGGTGCCGGGATTAAACACTCTAAACGCAGCCCTGTGTCAGGGCAGATTTCATCCTCCGTGCGCCATACCATTGCATCACCTCCAAAAGCTCTGCTGCAGCTGGCAGTGGCAGCGGGTGCTCCTGCCGTCCCCTGAGCCTGCTGTTAAAGCAGAGAAAACAAATCACAACAGGCAGAGCATCACACACAGATCCCTCCCCGCCTGTGAGCCTTACCCGGGCTGATCTCCCAACCCTACCTCCCACCACGCTAATTAAACCACAGTGCCCCAAAACTTGGGTTTCTGGGGCTCGGAGGCGTTGCCATATGAAGCTGAGGGTGGCTGCTCATTTCAGCCAGGCAATGGTGGCTTCGGTGGCCCCGGGGCTGGGCACAGCTGGGACCAATTTACCGATCAAGAAGAAAGCAAGTTTTGAGCCTGTTGTGGTGTGGCAAAGGAGCAGATCCCACGGGACTGACCTGGCAAGCCAGAGCTAATTGCTCATGAAGCCCTCGTGCCCCAGGCATCGCCCCGGGGCTGGTTTCAGGGCTCACTGCTGGAGTGTCCTCTTTGAAACGGCCATTTCCACCCATCTGCTGAGCAGGGGCTTACATCTGCCTCCCCCTGATGATGAGAGGGGAAGAAATCTCCAGGCAATGAGTTATCACTGCTTTGAACCTCCCTCTCTGACACAGTGGGTGCTCGCAGAGCTCGCCAGCCCTTTCGCTCTCCCTCCCCTTGCCCTTCATCGCCAGCATCGGCACAAGGGAACAGCCCTTTCTCATTAGATGGGCAGCGATCTGTGAGCCCTGCGCCGGGTAATTGGCAGCAGAAGATGCTGCGCTAGGAGAATTGTAGGCATCAGCTTAGGGATGAAAGCTGAGACTGAGGAAGTGATCCCAGCAGAAGCTGGTCCTGCCTCTGGGATTTCTCCTTGTGTATGGATTAAAAGCGAAACAAAGTGGATTAAGGTCCCTGCAGCGTGGTTCCCCTGTGCACCTCCAGCTGGAGGCATCTGCATCCATGCAGAACAGCCTTTGGGGAGGCAGGAGAGGGAAGACCCGTGTGGGATGAAGTTTTTTGGGAACAGAGGAGCCAGTGGGGCTGGACTTTCCAAAAGCAGCATCATCCCCAATCGCCAAGGAGGAGATGGCCCAGCACTACCTCAACAAAAGGAGCCAGAGCATCTTGTTCCCTCTCTCAGACCCAGACTAAACAGATCATGAGTTTCTATGTTTTAATCACATTTTCTGCGATCTCAGCATTTGCCTTCATGTTTCTGAGCTTTCAGGGTTTTTTTCAGCGTGATTTCCAGGCCTTCTCCACAAGTGTGAAATCTAGTAAGGTGCTCCCGTTCCGAAGGAAAGCCGCGAGCCAGGGATAACCAGCGCTGGAGGAAGGCAGCGAACACCACAAGGCTGGTGGGAATTAGCAATTTCACAAAATACGACTTGTGAGCAAACTCACGGCTGGAAGCCGGCTGCAGCCCGCCCCGAGCCAGCTGCCGGCACTGCCAGCCTGCTGCCCAGCACGGGCAAGCGCACACACACACGCGCGCACAAGCACGCTTGGGTGAAGCAGGACTTGGATCTGGAGTCCCGTCTGGGCACTGCAGGAGGTGGCTGCCGAGATGTTGTACAGTCAGCCCGGTGAGAAACCTCTCCCCGGCCAGAGCCCGGCAGTGCCTGCCTTGATGCTGTGGGTGTTTCGCTGGCAAAGCCCCATCATTAAGCTCCTGCCTCGTTCAGGGTGTTGCAGGTTTGGGTTGACGATCGCATGGCGATGAGGAGGAGCCCTGGAAGCACACAGCCATCTGTCTGTCCCACGAGACCACGTTAGCCTTGGTTACTTGCAGCCAATTGAGTGATCGAAAGGAAAATATCAAGCTACAACGATGGAGTGGCTGGGACTGCAATTTGTGCCACCTCACCCCTTTCCAGTGTACAGGACTTCCTAAACTGGAAAAAAACTACAGTGAGATGGGGTGCCCCAGAGCTAGGTGGACCTCACTTTTCCCCCAGGGTGAAGGTTAGACAGCCAGTCCCTGGGCACGCAGGTACTGTTGTGAAGCCAGGAACAGGGTCCACGTCTCCGTGGGGGACAGCCCATCCTTCCTTGAGTGGCAAAATGTCATCCGGGCTCCAAAGCAGGCAGCCCCCACGGCAGCTGTGGGGCGAGTGGATGCTCAGGGCTCAGGAGCTCAGAGGCAGGTGCGGGGAAAGGGGCAGAAGAGGGAAGTGAGGCCCTAAAATGAAGCAGAAACACAAAGGAAATATTTTCTTCCATCATTTAGCTGGCAGAAGGTGACAGTGGGCTCGTCACCCCCTTTCATTAAGTCTCCAAGGCTTTTCATGCAAATCCAGGCAAACAATTTCTCCATTCCCTTTTAGCGCTCCAGGAGGGCCGATTTCATTTCAGGAGCAGTGGGGAACAATAATCATCTTGAAGTGTCTTCCATCCTGAGAGACGCAGATAAGAGCCGTGCAGTGGACTAACAGCACTAATTTGACGTTTTCAGCTGATAGCTTTGCAGATGACAAAAATCAGGCACCATAAAAGGGTGGTAAACTCTGCAGCAGCAGGGTTACCCCCTCCTGTGCATCCCTCCCGCTCCCCTCCTCTACCCCAAGAGCAAGATGAAGCCCTGACCTCGAGTGCACCACTGCTCGTTGCCGTGGGGATGCGGTTTTGGTGTGGATGGGACAGGTTTGGCTGGTGGCTGAGCCATGGGGGAAGGAGCAGGACACAGCTGCGGGATGCAGGGAAATGCAGATCAGCCTGGTAGATGCAGTCCTGCCCATTGCTGCTGCTCCTCGTGGGAGAAAATAACCCAGCTGTCTTCTGCTTTCTTTTTGGAGGAGTCCCTGATCAGATATCCAAAGGGAAAGTGATCACTTTCGTGCTTTGAGATACCAGTTGCAGATTCCTGGTCTGGTGGATGGAGCCAGGCAAGAAAATCTTTGCTTCAACAAACCTCTCTGGGCTATTTTCCAAGTCCACTCTGATATCCAAGCCCATGCAGAATTTGCAAGCAGATGTCCTTGTCCCCACTCACTGAGTCCAGCCACGCATGCTGCCTTTGCTCACACGGGGATGCCCACGTTTGCATTGCAGCTCAGTAAATCCAGTTCCCTCCATGGGCTCCCAGCTGGGTGCCTAAGCCTTTGGGGGGTGCTTGCTGTTATTTGGGAAAATGAGTGATAAAGTGACAAAAAGCTGCTGTGAACTGGTCCCCTTGGGAAGCCTGGCAGGGTCAGGCCCTGGGCAGGACCCATGGAAAATGGAGCCCTGGAAACCTCAGTAATTTGTTCAGCCCAGCGCCCTGCGTCCAGGCAGGACCAGCTCTACCTGCGTCTCTCCAGAGATGTGCATCTGATCTGTTCTTCACCATGACAGTGTGTCTGTCTTCTCCCTGACCAACCCACCCCACGTTTCATTGCTGTCCTTAAAGGGCTTCCCTGATGTTGAATCCCAAAAGATCTTTCTGCTGTTTCAGTCCATCCCACCTAGTCCTAACCAGGTGAGGATGAAGAACCGACACCTTCCTTCTCTGCCATCACTTTTCCCATTATTGCTTTGTTACAATCTGCTCTTTTCAAGATTAAAGCCCAGTTTTCCCAGCCCATCTTTGTGTTTTCCAGCCCCACGTGGCCCACCTGGCTCCCCTCTGCACCCTCCTGTGTCTGGTGAGGATGCTCTTCACCTCCACAAGTGCCCATGGTGGGTATCGATCCCACTCCCAGGCAGACACTGACAGCCTGGAAAGCCGCCCATCGAGGCTCCCTGGAGGATTCATTTCTCTTAGGTCCCTTTTTTCCTGTTGTCCTCCTAAGATAAACGACAAGATCGAGTCTTTACTACCCCCTCTTGGTAATGCAGGTTGGCGGGGACGAGGTAGCAGAAAGAAGTCCCAAGGCCATCAAAAGGGACTTCAGGGCACTGGGACGACTGGTTGAGGGATCAGGGGCGCAGGTGGTGTTTTCCTCCATCCCATCAGTGGCAGGGGACAGCACTGAAAGGGGCAGGAAAACTCACCTGGTTAACAGGTGGCTCAGGGACTGGTGCCATCG
>Ga0065711_1034074_pt1 | contig 24346 bp, 21 predicted proteins | sample Hoacrofraction12_FD_59098 | JGI IMG/M metagenome (GOLD analysis project Ga0065711, IMG submission 59098) | Hoatzin crop microbial communities from Cojedes, Venezuela - Epithelial fraction 12 v2 (version 2) | ecosystem: Host-associated > Birds > Digestive system > Esophagus > Crop | place... | reverse complement strand
AGATGAGGCCTCACCAGGGCAGTGTAGAGGGGAAGGAGAACCTCCCTCAACCTGCTGGACACACTCCTCCTAATGCACCCCAGGATCCCATTGGCCTTCTTGGCAGCCAGGGCACACTGCTGGCTCATAGTCAACCTATCGTCCACCAGGACACCCAGGTCCCTCTCCACAGAGCTGCTCTCCAGCAGGTCCACCCCAAGCCTGTACCGATGCATGGGGTTGTTCCTCCCCAGGTGCAGGACTCTGCACTTGCCCTCATCAGGTTCCTCTCTGCCCAGCTTTCCAGGAAGTGGAGTTGAAAAGGAAGAATGCCGAGTTGGAGCAAATCCATGAAAGGCACGGCAACACTGTTCTACAAATCCAAGAAGAGCACAGCAACACGTTGCGTGAGCTCGGGGAGAGGGTTGCTGAGTTTGAAAGCTACAAGAAGAGAACAGCTGAAGAAATAAGCAGCCTTACACTGGAGAACGCCTCTCTGAGAGAAGCTGCCAGCCCAAAAAAAATAGGTCAAGAGAATCTACAGCTGCTTCAGGAAGCAGAATACACTAAAAATAAAGTGGAAGAAGAATGCGCAAGGAAGATCATAAATGAAGATGTGACCTCCAGCTTAGAAGAAGAGGTGGAGACCTAGCGGAATCTGTATGAAGACTTGAATAACAAAACCAAGCCGTTTCAGCAACAACTAGATGCACTTGAAGCAGAGAAGAATGCGCTCTCACCTGAGCATGGTGCTGCCCAAGAAGAACTGAAAAAACTAAGTGATGCGTACGCTAAACTCCTTGGCCACCAGAACCAGAAGCAAAAAACTAAGCATGTAATGAAGTTGAAGAAAGAGAATGCCCACCTAAAGCAGGATGTCTCAAAACTGCGTGTGTTGCTAGCGAAAGAAAAGCAAACCAACAGAGATCTCCAGGAGCAACTGAACGCAGTCCAGGGCATTCAGCGTTGTGATCCTTCCAGAGCTTTCCAGCACAGCAGCAAGGAAAACTTTCCTCCAAAAACTCCTTGGAAAGAACGTGATAAGAACAAAATTTAATCTCTTCTTGGTATGAAGAAACATACCATAAATCGTCAATAACTGATGTACTACAGACGACCTCCACGAACGACTTGTTCCAAGGTGAAATTGGATGTATACAATGTAATTTATTCACAGGCATCTCACTGTTCAGGTTTTGGCAACTGAAACATCCTAATGTGGGGATAAAAAGCCAGGGACCGCTACTGTCCGACAGCAGCAAGAGGCAGGCCAGGCAGCAGGAGACTGGACTGCTGGGAGTGCAGGAGACCCAGTGCCGGGACAGACCCAGTTTCATCCATGGCCAAGGAAGACTGCACCATAGTTTTATTTAGCAATATGCCCTGGAAGCAGCACTGGCTCTGGAAGCTTTGGGGAACTTCTCTCCCGTGGCTTGACAGAGCTCACCTACATCCCAAGAGACTTACAATGATTCCTGAATCCCACTGCATTTGGGAGCTTCCAAAAAAACCGGGCTATCTGAGTTTGGGGTGGGCGCTCAGATTGCAGAAAAGCCTCAAATACCAAGAGGCAACGCTGCACCAGCTTGAACACAAACAGGTCTGCCCAGGGGGCTCCAGGGAGCCCTGGCTTAAAGGAGGTCCGTCATCACCCACACAGACCGTAGAGAAACACGTCACTTCCCTGGCCCGAGACATTCTCTGTGGGTTGGCAGAACCTGCCAGAACCTCCCCTCTCACACGTCCCAGACATCTCACCTGCGTTCTGCAAGATTATGCATTTCCCCTGTAGCACACGACAGAAGACATACAGGCTAAACATATGAACAGTTTTTAAAATAATGCAAATAAAGATCCAGATGCAAGATGCTTCAGGGTATCTACCACCACCTCCCATTCTCCCACAATACATTCTGATGCAGACACGGCAGCAGGCATCTGAATGCTACTGGAAAAAAGGCAAGGATGAAGCTTCAGTAGAGTTATCAGGCCCAGGCTGATGAGTAGACTGCCATGTATAAATATAGAACCACTTAAATTATATATATTAATCTATATTTATATATATGTATCAATTAAGTATACATATCCATGTGTATACACAGAAACACATGCATGAATCTCAATAGTCCCTCCGTTGAGAAACCTAAAAAAAAATCCCTGAAAATATACATCAATTATTCGGATATTCTGAAGTACAAGCAATGTATTCTCATTGTTTTTTTTCATAAATATGCATTAAAATTCTTGGTGGTAGTCACCCTTGTGGGAATAACAACATAGTTGTATAAGTTGTAAAATATAAATACAGGCCTTAAAAATGCTTTGAAGAACAGGTATAGCCAGTGTAAGTAACTTCCAGGACAAACAGAAGTGATCAGAACAGAAAACCAGACCTGAGCACATGACTCCACAACATCTGGCCAGGTTCAAGGCCAGGTTGGATGGAGCTCTGAGCAACCTGGTCTAGTGGAAGATGTCCCTGCTCATGGCAGGAGGGTTGGAACCAGATGAGGTTTAAGGTCCCTTCCAACCCAAACCATTCTATGATTCTGTGATTCCATGATCTGTATTGCCATAACACATGCAAGTGCACAGGACCTCTCCAGTCCTCCCCGCCCCCCTAAAGTCCCTTTTAAAAGCTTTCTGTAATTGTGATGGAGGATATGATTGAAACAATTTAATTGGACTTAACAAAGGCAGAGAATAATATTTTTGATAACAGATACAGTACAAGAAAAAGGTCATGTTGCGAAATCCATGAAAACTCCTCAAATTTGGGGACAGTGTGTTATGTATCTCCTCCCTAAGAAATCAAGGCAACCTTTGCAGTCCATCCACATAATATTTTTCCCTATTCAGGGTTTCTAAATACGTTCTTAAAATGACTTTTTATAAAAATACAGTATAAACCAATACGCGCAATACCATATTTTGTTTCATCAAAACCAAGAATTATACAACTGCATTTTTTAATTAAAAGAAAGTTTCCAAATACAAACATAAGGATGGGTGATGTGTTCTGGGGAATCAGTTAATATCCCTTCTTTTCCATGAAACACTTCCCTATTGCAACATGATGAATGGCCTCCGCAGCACCACGTACTACCCCCCCAAGATCGGAGCAGGTGTGATAGCAGCAACGGAAGGTTTGGTACAGATGAAGCCTGAGAAAATTCAGGGTAGACATATGTCACTGCTGTAGAGTCAGCATATCCAGGCTTGCAAGAACCACAAAATTTAGGAGGAGTATTAACTTCAACTTAAATGTTACAGTATATCCTGTCTTATTGTAGTTTCTTTTCCCATCCATGATTACTTGGATCTTAATCCTGTGCGGTTTCAAGGACCTTCAAGCTCCTCCTCAGGCCTCTCTCTGGGTTCAAACCGTCAGTTTTCAATGAACCAGACTGAGCAACATTCTGCTTACAAAAACTCTTAGAGCCTGGAAGTAAGCAGATGGCTACACACAGAAAAGAGTTTAAAAAAACCCCAGAATACACTACAGAAGAGTTCCAGGATTCTAGCAGGGAGCTATACAATATCAGGAGTTTCATAAAAAAAGCATTTGATTTTTCCTTTGTGCAAACTGCATTGTACATGACAGAAGCAGTGCATGAACCACAGTGTCCTCTTCACGTGACATTCTACATCTACTGTGAACCCTGCACGGCCCATTAACGTTGTCTCTAGACCAATTCTCCAGAAAAATTCTAATCCCATTAAACTTCCTGAACATCAAAGTTGTATTTTACAGAAAAGAAAATGAAGGCAAAATTTCACATGTCCACGCATTGGTGGTACAGAAAAATAACCGAGTCCTCACGTCTTAAGCACAAAAAAAAACTGATGAGAGAAAACGTGGTCCAGATGATAAAGTGCAATTATTATTTCACTTGTGCTAAAAAGCTTTCCAATTCTGCAATTTTATTTCTTGGTGATTTTATTCAACTTTTAATTATAACTTTTTTTTGCTTCTGTCCCCATCTTTCCAGTACTGTTCAGTTTGCATTTCTGTAAGCCGTGAGACAGTACGCTGAAAGGCAAAGGCTTCCTCTTCTCCTGTAAACATGGAGAGTCCTTTGGCAGATTCCTACATTGATACACAAAAACAGCACCACAAAACTGTGAGAGACATAGCTGTACTGCAGTGCATCCTAGCTGACTCCTAAGGCTGAGTGCGTTACAGGCTTTGACAATACAAGACAGCAGCATGGCACCAAAAAAATAAACCGAACATCCAACAATTAAAACACCTATTTCAGCTAGGTAATACTCTGAAGTAACACAGCAAAACAATAATTTGGATTTAAAACAACATGATGACATGTTAACCATCTATTTTCAGTCTTCTGTTGACTAATTGTATACCGATTTAGACAAATTATTTAAAAATTCATTAACAATAACTGGGTTATAGGGAAAAGGAAAAACAGAATAAACAACATGCAAAATAGTACTGTTCGTGAGGCAGCCCTATATAGTTTAGGAAGAAGTATAACAGACATCTTTTATTTCTTTATTTTGAATGCAGGAGCAAAACTTAAATCAGTATTTTCATACATGATTGAACAGATATGACAATTAACAATCAAAATGACCCTACAACTTAAGCAAAATGATTCTATATATTGTGACATTTTCTTTGACTATGAATAAATAACGTAACATACAATTATGAGAGCGACAGATACACTGCAGAAAAAGCAGCAAATCACTAGTTAAACGTTTACTTGATTCCTCTTCCTAAAATGCTCCTGTAATTATGAGACCAGAACCAATTTTGTTACAAAAGGGAGACGATGTTAATATCATGTACCTGGCTCAAGTCCAAATCATCCATCAACACTCTGTTGTCCTCTAGCTCACCATTGTCATGTTCTACCAGGAACAAGCTTTGGAGAGGAGTCACTGCAGAACAAATAATACGCACCTGAGAGAAGGAAAACAAGCAACAATATCATCACTTGGGCCCTACAGAAAAGGGATAAAATACATATTTTATGAAAAGCAAACTTCAAATTATGACCTTGGGTTTTTTTCCAGGTGTTTTTCCTTTCTCTTATTAGCACTGCTGTTACAGATTTACCTGACTCAAGTCATTTGGAATACTATCCTTACAGGACCTTTTTCTCAATAGCAACTCATGTTACTTACTCAGAGAACAGCGTAACTGCTATTAAATACTCAGAGTATCTGCTATCCAGGCAATGAGTTCACAATCAAGTTTACTTTCTAAAATAACACTATAAAGTACTAGTAACCAATGCCTGCTTTCCCCCCGTAGTTAGATTCCTCTCAGTAGGTAAGCGCACTGCACACATACTTCCATCTAAAGAATGTTTAAATTCCAAACTTCCCCGAAGGCTGAGTTGAGCGACTCTTGCTTTCACCTGTGCTACTCAAGCACACATTATTTGCTAATAACAATAATGATGCTATTTCCACATCTGCTGGGAGGAGATACAATGTGCAGTCAGACACGGTGTCTCTGGGGGGCTGCAGTAAAGTCAGGCTGAAGTATTATTAAGAAGGAGACACTTGTTGAGAGCGTGCAGGGAAAATGTTTGCGCTGCGGACAGGTCTCTACAAATACGTTCTCTCAGGTAGTTTTTCCAAACAGCTGCTTGTGAGGGGAGTTTAACACTTGTGTTTTCCCTGTGGGGGAAGTAATAAAAGTGGCTGTTTGCTTACAGTTTTTAATGGCAGCACATAGAGCAGATCACACCACTCCCTCCTCTGTTTGTTAGTTTATAAATGTTAGCATATCCTCTGAGAAACTACCCATTTCCAAATCATAAAGCACAAAGAATCTGCCTAACTTATATGAGACTGCTCATATGCTTAGTTCAATACCTCGCTGAATCAGGGCCTTTCTGATCAACTTGCCAGGACATTCTTGGAAAAAAAGAAAATCTCTGTCGATATTTCCTGATTGCACAAATATTTATGTGTGTGCATACATGATCATACATAAGACAGAGTTTCATATCTTGTATTACTTTTAAAAAAATCATCTTAAACATGAACTTCTCTTTGTTTTAGTAGCACTGATTTTGCTTCCATGATTGAAACCTCTGTAAATCCACATGAAGTGCTGCATTTATCATTACTATTCCATTAGCAGTTCTGCAACCTAATGTAAAGCCTACAGTGACTGTTTCCTTTAAACTTAATAACGTAACTACGCTATGAACTCCTCAGAACCCTGTTCAGGAAGGCACTGATTCCTGAACAACTGCCTGTACAGATTAAAATTTTTAAAATTTAAATTTACTCCAGCACAGTTGGCAGCACAATCTTCCACTATTAAGATGATGTCATGTTGTCTGTGGTTTTCCTGGGTTAGGAAAGAAATAACATCCTTATCCGAGACAGGCAAATAAGCTCAGGCTTATATTTACGGTCGTGCTTAATACTCACAGAAATCAGAAGAACCACACCTGCTTATTTGCCTTTATTGCAATGGGGCCTTTTTTGTGAAGCTGGAATGATGTTTCTTTGCTGTGCTGGTTCACTCTGCTTATGCTTTCCAAATCATTACTACAGAAAGCCTTACTTCAAACCAATTGTAACAGTCAGGTTTTAGGGCTCCCAGTATTATTCCTCTACATGTAGGACAGGCTTGGTTCTCACCTTATGCTCATAAAAGGTATCGATAAGAGTAATGAAACGACGGGCTTGTGTCCTTTTTGCCATCGTAAGCGGTGGTATGTCACGAACAAAGACTGTGTCAAAATGCTTTGATATTTCCAAATAGTCACTGGCTCCAAGAGGCTGAAACAAAACAAACCGTAAGAAATGGAAACCCATGACAGAATGATACATACACACTGTATCTTGAAATACTACAATTACAGAAGAGAGTGTGTAAAGTCCTGATCATATTCTTATTTTTCTTTTTTTCATATGAAATGATGCCATGAAAAGCTGGAGTTCAGGAACGCACGTTTGCCCTTAGGTATGTATGGGTGTTCACTCATACTGTTGGCTTTACCTGAACAGTGTTCGATAGTTAAAAACATGGCTCTTCTGCATCCTGAGAATGTTACGATCTCTCTGACAACCTCAAACAAAATAATCACTATAAACCATAATCCACAGAAGGAAAAAAAAAATAGATGGTTAAGCTATGAAGTCAACCTAAAGCATAAATAATCTGAAAACCTATTAGGATGCTTGCCAGCAGCAAGATTTTTAAACGCAAATGCATAGGCTGGTTACCGTATCAGCAGTAGACCTGCATTTAGTTCACCCAAGACTAACCCAGACTGAATTGAAATCTTATGTTCTAAGTACTGAAAGCAACTGGAAACAGGCAAAACCACATTTCTGTAGCAGTTCTTTTGTTCATGGTTTCACCTGTAATGATCAAATAAAAGTCTTTAATAGGAACTGTTCAGTTTCTATAGCTCCATCAAGCACACATTTAAATACATTTATTTAAAATTACTTTTTCATTACATGGAAGGTAATTTTTTCTGCAAGATCTACCCTATCAGTACTGCAGGCAGTACTTTATCTTGAGCTATTAAGTCATCGTATTTAGGAGAAAAACGTACTCCTGAAACTCATCCCATTAGCTCTACTTGTCTGAGTACTTCAGTATTGTTCTGCTTTCGGCTGCAGCCGGCAACAAAAGTGCCACGCGGCCGCCCCTCCCCCCACCGGGGTGTGGAGGAAAATGGAAAGAAACAGGCAGAAACTGGTGGGTCGGGATAAGGGCAGTTTAACAGAACAGCAAACAGAGGGAACAGCAACAACAATGGTACAGATAAGGAGAAAACACAACAACGAACCGCACAAGCCACAGACCCGCTCTCCCGGACAGGACCGGCGCCGTGCACTCCCGAGCTGCGAGTGAGTTCCCGCCGCCACCCCCACCCCCTGGAACCCAGCGTGACGGCACATGGTATGGAGTACCGGGCTCTGTTTGGCCAGGTGGGGTCAGCCCGCCCGGCTGTGCCCCTTCCTGGAGTCTGGTGAAAATTAACCCTGTCCTGGCCGAACCCAGGACAAGTATCTTCGACGCTACTATTCCACAGAGCGAGCTCAGAAGCATTTTGCATGATAATGTCACAACTCTCTTCACAGCTAATGAAATGTGCTGTACTAACAGTATAGTACAAAGCACTCCAATACTGCTAATATCTTAAAAACAGGAAGTAAAAAATATTTTCTCTAACTGAAACTGCTAGACAAATGTGCTGTAGGCCAAGCATAACCGCTTAACTAGAACCCTTCTGCAAGTAGTTATTTTAAGCGATTATTAATGGCTTATTATTAATTAACCCAGGACTTTGGGTTTTATTTAGACACAGGAATGAAAAACCTGTAGGAATGATCCATATGCAAGTACAGGAGAGTGAAGTCCCAATGGCATTCCAAAAATTCTTCTGAAAATTAATGGGAACAAGCTAGACCTTCTCACCAGCTAACCCCCCAGGCAGGGGAGCCTCTGACTCTAAGCCAGTTCTCTCATTTGCAGTCTCATGAATCACCCTGCTTTCCCGTTCACAACCACACAACTTCCCTGTGGCATCTATGGAAAAGAATTATAACAAAACCCCTTCTTAGCAGTGTTTAAGAGCAGTATATACTATGTCCTCTCCTCAAAGTTACATACACCATTTATTTTCTCCCTCCATTTCAGTCTCCCAGCCGCTATTATGAACTTCTTCACGAGAAACCAAGAAACTGATTATCATGAGGGTCACCAGCAACAGCTTCATGCATCACCTCAGAAAAAAATCTCACCTGGGCCAAGAGGAGCTGAACTTGAAATGTTTAGATGAAATAAAGCACAAAAAGGTTAAAGGAAGTGAAAAGAACTGGTGAATGGAAACGTTACAGAGCTAGACCACCACATACCTCACCAGCAGACACAAGTAATAGCCAGGTGGACAACAGTCACATTAAGTGCAAAAGAAAACAATGGAAGCACCAAAAGCAACAGATACTTGGATGTTGCTGGAAATTTTAACATTGGTGGTAAGGGAACAGTTTCGGTAACAGTAATTTTTGTTCCCTGCTTAGGACTGAAGTACTGTTAAGTACCAAGGAGATAAAGCACACCTGTGTGCTGAGTACCCGAAAGGGACAACAGCAGTGATCTAACTGCATGTGAGAAAGGAAATAATTTCTCATGTCTTTCTTTAGGTAGGAAATTACAGGCATCACTGCTATTCGCGTTCATTCTTTTATCACATGAAGAGCACTCTTCTGCTGAAGCCCAAAACTCTGACAAATTATTCCATCTTGCCCCAATGTGATATACTTTCTCACCCAAACCATACGAATACACTCTCCTCATTGCAAATATAAAGTATCAAATATTAAAGTATCAAATATTAAAAGCTGATTCCTAAAATAAATAAATAAATTAAAAATAAAGGCTTCAGACTCTTGCAAAATCTGCAAACTGAAGCGCCCAGCTGCTGAGCTATACATCTGAGAACTTGGTGGGTACCTTGGTGGACATCCAGATAGGAAAATGAAAAACCTGGGGAGTCCGAGGGAGGAAACGGATGACAAAAATAAGGCTAAAGCATTTCAAATGGGAAGAAAGGAAGATGAAATACTTTATACAGACATAAAACCACACTTCATGGAGGGTTACAATATGCTTCTTTATCACCGTCAAACAAGAATTTGATCTGTTTCAGCAGTCCAAAAGCAGGCAATTCATCTAATTAAGGACATAAAAGGCGTATCATTTTGAGCTGTTTAACAAGAACTTCTGAAACACCTACACCAGCACTAAGTGACAATATTCTGCAAAATGTTGGCAGAAATGTGCCATTGGACACTCCAAAATCTTATGATCAGAAAGATCTGAGCCTAGCAGTCACGAGCATTTTAACAGAGTAAGTTTGTACCTCCCTGCCAAGACCCAAGTCTGGTGAGACACAACTGAAACCCCAAGTCAGCCAGTCAGTTGTTGTATACGGCTCAGGTGGCACCGGCTGCAGTTCCTTACATAGAAGGCCTCTCAAACCCTCTCCTTTTAAAGTTTAGAAAGACATAACCCTGGAGATGAAGACAAAGCTTTTACTCTTGTTCTCAAAGAGTGTGTCCAGCAGGTTGAGGGAGGTTCTCCTTCCCCTCTACACTGCCCTAGTGAGGCCCCATCTGGAGTACTGTGTGCAGTTCTGGGCTCCCCACTTCAAGAAAGACGAGGAACTACTGGAGAGAGTCCAGCGGAGGGCTACGAGGATGGTGAGGGGACTGGAACATCTCTCCTACGAGGAGAGGCTGAGCGAGCTGGGCTTGTTCAGCCTGAAGAAGAGAAGGCTGTGAGGGGACCTAATATATACTTACAAATATCTGAAGGGTGGGTGTCAGGAGGATGGGGCCAAACTCTTTTCAGTGGTGCCCAGCAACAGGACAAGGGGCAGTGGGCACAAACTGAAGCACAGGAAGTTCCGTCTGAACATGAGGAAGAACTTCTTCCCTCTGAGGGTGACGGAGCACTGGAACGGGTTGCCCAGGGAGGTTGTGGAGTCTCCTTCTCTGGAGATATTCAAGACCCGCCTGGACAAGGTCCTGTGCAGCTTGCTGTAGGTGACCCTGCTTCGGCAAGGGGGTTGGACTAGGTGACCCACAGAGGTCCCTTCCAACCCCTGCCATTCTGTGATTCTGTGATCTGTGATTCCTTCTGCCTCACTCTACTTACTGTAAAAAGAAGGAACAACCAGCAAATTTGCAAACGCTCCGGGGACGGTTTAAAGTCCATTTTGCGTTCCTCTAACCTTGGTATTGGCCTGATTTCCATGCTGCATGTAATTGCTTCAAAGCTTTTCTAACTCACCAGCTACACTCAAGACGCTCCAAATGCAGGATACCATGATGCAGGGACACCCTGACAGCTTCTTGAGTCACATTCTCACTGCCCTGTGGCTGTTGCAAAATTGGCATGAGCTGGCACAAGCACCCATGTACCAGCTCTGTGCCACCCAGGAAAAAGAGCCAGGGAAAATGGGTTCAAGTCCAGATCACAGCACTGCTAGAGATTCTGGATGTACAGTCCATATACAGAAGCTCCACTGAGAAGCAAGTTCCTGCTGTTTCAGCAGCCAACACCTCTGCTCTCCCAACAGTCTTTCTTACCAGCCCCTTTTCCTCACCTTGCAGCAAGCACTGGCTGGGTCCTGACTGCCAACAATACAGGCTTGGGACAAGATGACAAGACTAGTGGCAAATCATAGAATGGTTTGGGTTGAAAGGGACCTTATAGACCACCTACTTCCAACCCCACTGCCATGGGCAGGGACACCTTCCACTAGGCCAGGTTGCTCAACGCCACATCCAACCTGGCCTTGAACACTCCAGGGAGGGGGCAGCCACAGCTCCTCCAGGCAACCTGGTCCAGTGCCTCATCACACTTATAGTAAAGAATTTCTTCCTTATATCTAATCTAAATCTACCCTCTTTCAGCTTGGAGCCACTGCCTCTTGTCCTATCACTACATGCCCTTGTAAAAAGTCCATCTCCAGCTTTCTTGCAAGCCCCTTCAGGTACTGGAAGGCCACAATAAGGTCTCCCTGAAGCCTTCTCTTCTCCAGGCTGAACAGCCCCAGCTCTCTCTGCCCTTCCTCACAGGAGAGGTGTTCCATCCCTCGGATCACTTCTGTGGCCCTCCTCTGGCCCCGCTCCAACAGGTCCCTGTCTTTCCTATGCTGAGGGCTCCAGAGCTGGATGCAGGACTCCAGGTGGGGTCTCACCTGAGCGGAGCAGAGGGGCAGAATCATCTCCCTTGACCTGCTGGCCATGCTGCTCTGGATGCAGCCCAGGATACCGATGGCCTTCTGGGCTCCAAGTGCACACTGCCAGGTCACATGTTGGTCAGCACCCCCAAGTCCTTCTCCTCAGGGCTGCTCTCAACCCATTCTCTGCCCAGCCTATATTGGTGCTTGGGATTGCCCTGACCCATGTGCAGCACCTTGCACTTGCCTGTGTTGAACTTGATGAGGTTTGCACCAGCCCACCTCTCAAGCCTGTCCAGGTCTCTCCCGTGGCATCCCCTCCCTCCAGCATGTTGACTTCACCACTCAGCTTGGTGTCATTGGCAAACTTGCTGAGGGTGCACTCAATCCCACAATCTCAGACACTTAAGCACTGGTCTCTGCATAACCCTCCAGGGCTGACATTTATTTTAGGAACCTCAGCCAGTCCCAGACAGTATTCCATTTTAGTGAGTAGCATGCACGAAGGTACTACTTCCTCTGAAGTTGCTAATGAAGCTATAAATCATCCTAATATTGACACATATATAGGTAAGCCTCATTAAAAGTTTAGCCTGACTAATCTAGTTCTCTGAACAACATTCTAAAAATAACACCTTGATTTGGTGTGTGTTTCTGGTACTGTATGATCTTTCTTTGTTTCATCAACTATCGATCAAAACTCAATTTTAGAACCATAACACATTTATGTAACAATTGTCACTATTTGTTACCAGCTCTTTCACATGCTACAGTATTTTTTATTTTTTGGAAAAGCATTCACAGATAAGGATCTTTCTTATGGTATTATTGTTCCTGCATGTGTATGTAAGGTAAAATTGTTGTAGATTTTTGTCATTAACTCTGATGCCAGGAGTCAGTATTTTATAGGCATCGTACTAATGCAAAACGCATTAGCACTAACATGGGCTAACCTCCTGACAAAGTGTTTACTCCACTTCAGCCTGCTTGACCGAGTTCTCACCTTCATTTGTTTTTGTTTCTCTGACTACTTAATGCATTTTCAGCTATCATCATCTCAGTTCAAGTAGGATGTTTATTATTTGGAGCTCTCTGTGGACTGTTTTAAGAGTTAGTTGTCTCTTGTTTCTATTATATATTCCATTTAATTAAAGTATAAAGCATCCTTCTTCTTTGTTGACTCATCAATGACAAAGTAGCTCATCTTTTAGAGATTGTCTGAAGAATTCAGAACACTTTACATATGTTAGAAAAAGATATTTCATCTCAAGAGAAAATTTATTTTTATGTTGGAAGATATTCCAGGGCCAGTTCCAATAACATCCTGAAGAGTTGAGATTGACAATAACTATAATTTAGTGCAGACACTCCAACACTTTCCTAAAACCAAAATACAGTTTAAGACTAGATAATATTTACAACTTAGACATTAAGCAATAACAAAAAATTATAGAGCTCTTTCTGTTGTTTCCAAAGGAGTCACACTTTATCACTAGTAGGGCTGATAAAATAGAGCACTGAGGTAGTATTTCAAGATCACAATGCAAGAAAGGAACAGAAAAACCTAAGGCATGATCTGTGACACTGCTGCATACTGAAATTTAAATAAAAACTTAAGATAGTTAGGGCACGGATAACTTGGTTAAAAAAATTAAAGACACTGATGGACATGCAATTCTGTTGGAAAGCTCTGTAAAAGTTACAGGCAAAGATGAGAAGTTAATTTGAACTATTATTAATAAATTGAGAATTTAATTAAGCAGGCTATTTCTTATCAAGTATTAGTAAAGGTTTCTGGTAGCAAAAAAAAAAAAGGCATGTCATTGTTTAACTAAATATTACATCAGAGGGTATACTAAGGGGAAAGATTACAATAACATGCAGTTCTGTTTTAGACCTTCCTAAATAAGCACTATGAGTTGGCCTGCAACTTCAAAATCATTGTTTTACCTTGTTTGAACACTACTTGATGTGAGGCTATACAACTTGTTTGTTAAAATATTCACTAACTGATTCATTGTTCTTTCTTTTAAAGTATTCTTTAATGTATGTTTTAGTTAATAAGAGGGAAGACACCAAAAATAAAGAGACCAATGTTTCCAGCAGTAATCGCACAAATGAAAGCTACATTTATAAAACATTATTGACGCTGAAAAGTCAGACACAGATGTTAGACAGCAGTTGCCTGTGCACCCTTAATCTTTATCTCTTGGATATATGTTATAGTCTTGATTTACATTAACTGATGCTTCCCCCTTTCCCAGGGCACCTGGCGTACCAGCATCCATAACACTTGTTCTCATATAAAGCACACTTGGCAATAAGTGTTTTGTCCTCACTTCTGGTGTGTCACGAGATCTCATTTTTCGTGGACTTTTCAAATGCTTGTGTGGAAGAAGAATTATGCATTTCTTCATGGGCTTTTGTTACAACAACAGCTAGGTACTTCACCTGCAGTAATGAATTTATCTCCACAACTATGGCTGTGAATCAAGAAAGCGATACTATCTCCATTTTACAAACAGAGGACAGAGAAATTAAAGTTAAAAGCATAAGTGAGCTCTTGATGCCAGGTTAAGGACCTTTGAGAGTTGATTTTTCAGTTTCATGAAATGCTGCCAGTTCAAAGTACAATGCCCACTGACTTCTGTTAGAGCCATGACCGCGGCAGTCTAGGACTCAGTGCCTCAAGACTGTCCAGAAAATTTAAGATGACAATTGTCAATAGTGAAAAGGTGGGGTTTTGGTTGGGTTTTTCTGGTGTTTTTTTTTGTTTTGTTTTGTTTCTGTTTTTTCTGTTGTTGTTGTTTGTTTTTTGGGGTGTTTTTTTTTAAATAAGAATAGTATCACGCACTAACTCTAGTGCAGACTGTGACAGAAGCCAATTATGCAAGGCAGCATTCAGCTGTATGTGATCATGTAATTACAATATCACATAGCAATGATTATTACTGTAGTGCCTATGCAGAAGAAGGGACAAACTCAGAAAACAAGCAACAGTCATTCTGGAATTTCCTGACTCTATTTTGGTACGGATAGCACCTTATCTTATACCTACTGCACATCCTTTGTGTAAGCTGTTTTCCAGCTTTGACATCCACACGGATGATCAGCAGAGCAGGAACCTGAGATCATAGAATGTCTTGGGTTTGAAGGGACCTTTAAAGGTCATGTAGTCCAACCCCTCTGCAGTGAGCAGGGACATCTTCCACTAGACCAGGCTGCTCAGAGCCCCATCCAACCCGGGATTCAATGTTTCCAGGGAACTATAAACCCTGGGGTAGATGGTATCTTCTGGATTAAGTACAGCCCCCTGCTATCTCAGGTTACCTTATCACAGAATCCTGTTACGAACTGATTTTACTTGATCTTAGAGCAGAAGTTTTTCAGTCACGTTTCTCATAGCGGAAAGTTGTTTCAGACCTTTGCCCTTCTGCTGATTAAAAAGATGCTTGTAACTTCCAGCTTTTTTTTTTTGTATTCATAAACAACTTGATATTCAGGTATCATAGTGCTATTGACTAACTGAAATAGTGCTTTTCTGTTCTTGATCTTTATTTGGGGTGACTGATGTGGATGAGGTTCTCACATTTCTTCCCCCCTCGTGGGAACATGCATGCCATTCTAGCATACACTCTCCCAAGTACACCTTTTCTGCATCTGCTGCTTGAGTTCATTTTCCTGCACACAGACAAATACTGCTTTAGTCGTTGGTGTGCCCCTGTACTCGGCACTGGTGAGGCTGCACCTGGAGTACTGCGTTCAGTCTTGGGCCCCGCACTACAAGAAGGACATTGAGGGGCTGGAGCGTGTCCAGAGAAGGGCAAACGAGGCTGGTGAGGGGTCTAGAGATCAAGTCTTATGAGGAATGGGTGAGGGAACTGGGGTTGTTTAGCCTGGAGAAGAGGAGGCTGAGGGGGTCCTTATCACTTTCTACAACTGCCTGAAAGGAGGTTGTAGTGAGGCAGGTGTTGGTCTCTTCTCCCAGGTAACTAGTGATACGATGAGAGGCAATGGCCTCAAGTTGCATCAGGGGAGGTTTAGATTAGATATTAAGAAAAATTTCTTTACTGAAAGAGTGGTCAGACATTGGAACAAGCTGCCACCAAGCTGGAGGTGGCTGAGTCCCCATCCCTGGAGGTGTTCAAAAAACGTGTAGATATGGCACTGTGGGATATGGTTTAGTAGGTGTGGTGTTGTTGGGCGGATGGTTGGACTTGATGATCTTAGAGGTCTTTTCCGACCTATGATTCTATGATTTGCCCATTTCCCCATTCTATTCCAATTGAGTCAGTGTCACCAGAGCACGCTCCCATGTTCGTTCATCATTCAGCACAATCACTCCTGCCTTAGAAGAGCTTATCTCCTAAACAGCAACAGACATCCATGCTGACCCTACAAGAATCGAGATGTCTCAGACTTACCAGCTGGTCAAAGCTGGCTACCAACTGGCAGAACAGCAAAAGGCATGTTTCTGCTCCCAAAGCCCTCACTGCCCCATATCCAGTTCCAACCTCAAAGAGTATGGCATTTGCCAATGAAAAGGTCTCCAAAAATAATAAAGGCTTAAAAAAAAAGGTTTCTGTTGCTTTGTACAGTAAGCAGACACGCCTACAAACAATTTCAACAGGTATAAGCACGTAAAACACAAAAGGCCATAAGAAAGAAGTGTATATACATCAAAATTACATGTAAGTTTCCCTTAAAAAAGCTACTAGATCATAATTCAAGCAATCCTGTGATATTTTAAGTTTTCAAAAGAATCTAGAAACTATGAAAATTAGGTTTATAGGTCATTCTATTTCTGGGTCTATTTCAATATTGGCACTTACTGTTACTATTTCAAAACCATGGTCAACAAAGCCTTTTTTTTTAAAATAGTACATTCAGTCATTTAAGAAACAAAAGACTGAATTAAAAAGGCAAACCCTTAAAACTACAATCAGCTTTAAAAATCTTGTCTTTGTGTATTCCCTGGTTTATAAAGAATAGGATCTAAAACCCAGGTTTATGCAGCTTTCACTGAAGGGAGTGCTTTCTAAAATTAAGCCCCGATACACACAAAATAAGGTATCAAACAGAAAGGAGGTTTGACTAACAATATTACTACATTACAGTACTTCCACCTGAAATAAGTTTCTTAAATGTATTTTATAAAACATACTTGTGAGTTAGATAAGGCAACTTTTTTTGAGGGGTACAAAAACTGATTAAATTCTTAACATAAATGTAGCTAATGAAAGATAGACTTTCAGTCCAGAGCTTAAGCTGTAAAAGCTCATCTCCTGCTGGGAACAAAACTAAGATCAAAATCAAGCTAAGGAAAACTACGATTCTAAAAAGTTACTGAAAATACTGCTGACGTCAGAACAAATCCATGGTATGTTTATTTACAACTACAACCAACAATCCTAAAGATGGCACCAAATTATACAGAGGATATATTTAACAGTTTTTAATGAAGGTAATTCCCTCAAAATGATTCAGAACCATTACACTGCGAATGCAGCTGAGTTGTGTCATCACATAAGGGAGACATCCAATTGACTTACAGACAGATGCATTCCTAACTCACTGGCTGTTCCCTTTGGAAATAGTGACTTTTTTTTTTTTTTAAAGCTTAGTTACACCTTTCATTTTGAAGTGCAAGCTATTTCAGTTAGAAACCGCATCTTCCTCCTGGTCTGCAGAGTGCGCCTACTGCAAAGGAACAGCAACCTAATAGAAATTGCCACTTCTTTGTTGTGTTATTCTACACAAATACAGTATTTTGCCAATTACAGAAATGCTGAACAACCTCTAGAAAAAAAAAGATCACAGTAAGATAACCTTTTACAATACAACTGTTAAATTTATTTTCTTAGCTTTGTTATGCTGCAGTATGTTTGCTAATGGCTAGTAACCCAAATTCCCTTGCTCTGTTTTCCAGCTTAAACTGAAAACATGACCTTATTTAAATTACTTCAAAAATAATAAACCCCATAGACTCATCTAGCCTCATATCCTCTAATAGTGGCCAGAAGCAGTTGTCCAGGGTGAATATACGAATAGGATATGCACCTGGCAATACAGCTGATATACCTTCCCAGGTACCGGTGACTTGCTGTTTATGAACTTCCATGCATTTCTCCACTAAACCTTTTGTATTTAACACGACTGTTCTTTAGTTTACCCATCCACAAAAAAAGTTTTACAGATATACTTTCCTATCATCTTAAGACACTGTGTTCATTGGTATTTGGCAGCTGGATGAGAGGGTATATTTAATTTACCTAATAAAAAAAGACTATAGGACCCACGAAATAAAGTTATTCAACTGTGGTAAAGAAAAGGCTGAAATGGGTTTAAGTACACCACGAAGTCAGTATTCCCAGCAGAGGGCAGCAGCTGCTACGCGCAAATGAGAGGAAGACTTGAAAAGATGATACTGTGAGGAAGGCTGTATCTCCTTACCCCCTTAGGACCTTGGAAGATTACGTATACGGTAGACAGTTGTCTAAATTATTGCTACCAGATCAAGGTTCAAGCCAAACTGTCAGAATTACCAGTTTTCAAGCAAAATTTTAAAAGGGAATTGAGGAAAGAGGACTGGCAGAGCGTGATTTTTTCCTACGGTATAATGAACGCTGACTTTTTAAACACAGAGAAATGAAACCACTCTGATGGGGTAGTAAAACTTGCATTTGCATGATTGCTAGTTTAGGATACTGAGATTTTAAAATCAAGTTAATCTGTACATTTTATTTTAAAAAGTATTTTCATCTGAACTTTGGATATACATAGAACTGCCAAGAAAATGGAAAAGAAGTTTTTATACACGTGTTGTTGAGTTCAAGTTAACAGACTTCACCATACAAAATGCCTTTTAGAATTTGTCAAGGACAATTATAAACTGTATTTATGTGTCAAGCACCAGCTCCTTAGAATCCACTGTTGTGGCAATCTTTTATTCACACACTAAAATCAATAAAAAACCTAATTATGTCTTGCAACAATTTAAGGCCATTGGTAAATGTATCCCTCATTGTATAGGTGGGGAAACTGACAGGAAGAAATCAATTAAAGGCCACAAAGAATGGGGGGAGTTAACATTAAAATTTCGGAACTATATGTCGGTATTCTGCTTGGCGCCTGCCTCTCCCAGGCAGTCTCTTCTGACTACATTTGTTCATTTCATGGGGCCTGACGAAAGACGGTATGATAACAAACATTTTGATAGAAAACAACCATAGTTCTCCTGAATGATTACACTAGAGAAGCACACTTACAAGACTCCACTCTAGTGAGCAGGTAACTACTTTCAAGCCATGACAAATGCTACTGTGTGCCATACTGCCACATAACCCCTGGTGTGTCAGATCTGAAAAACTGCTGCTCATTTTGCTTCAAAGCAACTAAAATAGTTCAAGATACTCTCACCCCACACTTTTTAGTTTTCCACATGTTCACATAAGCCAGTAAGCAAAAGGGTTAAGTGTATGGATTTGATCTTAACTAAATTAACTAAATCTTGTAATTTTCCTCAACTGGGAAACTATGATTTAAAAATTGACGCACACAATGTAACAAGATGCTTTCTAACAAGTCAACTGCATGTCTCATCATCATTGCACACAATATATTCTCTGTATTTTATTGTTATAAACTTTAACGGACAACTGCTAATTACCAATGTCTGCTGCATTATTTTAGACAGAAATCACTCCTTATATTCTTGACACAAAAAAAAATTGATGCTAATGCATGAAACAAGAAGAGAAAGACTATAATACTACAAGGGCACCAACTCTATCTCCCAAGGTCTTCGGTTACTATATTACAAAAGCAGCAATTCTGAAAATTCCACTTAAAGCTAGAAGATATTTCACATAGTATGAGCTTACCAATTGCTGATTTGCTATTTTCATCTATTATGTACTGGCTGACATTTCATGAAATCACATGATACCAAAGTGGAAAATGTTTTAGTATTTCCCTTTAAAACAGAATTTTAATTTTATTTCAAAGGAAGCTTCACTGAATTTGAAAAAGTTTTACAGACTGCTCAGATGCAGTATCGTATTACAAAAGTTGCTGTCTAAAGAAGTCATCATCTGAGCAATTTCAAAACACATCTCCTTAATCCCACACCAACAAATGTAAATAAAGCTTTAGGTCTGAATGTTTGTTTATCCCTCTGGACTGCACTGTAACAGTTATCCAAGACCAGACCAGAAGACATATTGTTGCAACGACGCAAAAGCAGAGTCATTTGGCCGATAAGCTATTTCTCCAACATAACAAAGCACCCACCCTTTCACACCTTGACTCTTGCAAAACTTAAATGCTTCTTTCTGGAACCATTAAGGGTTATGGACAGCCAAAGGAAACAATTCTCCAAGTTCTGAGTCCAATGTTGTCTGCTCTGCCACAGTGATTATTGAGAACCACATGAGCAGTGGTATATGCCAGTTTCAGAAAACTCAAAAAAAAAAAAAAATCTTCCAAGATAATATTGCAACAATCCAGTGTAATAAAAAACTTCCCAAAACAACCGATTCCCTTCGTTACACTCACTTATCCCTCTACCTTAAATTAAATAATGATTTTGTAATTATGAACCAAATGTAGCAGAGGAAATAAGTTTAACCAAAGTTAATTGCATTAACTAAATCAAATTATATGATACTTTGAGTTTTTCCATCAGAAGATGCTGACAATGTAAACTTTTTCACACACTAAAAAAGTCTTGCTATCTTCTATTTACTAGATGGGAAACGTAAACAGAAGTCTAAATGGAGTTGATATCCACCTTCATTAAAAAAATAGTTTTAATCTTAAAACTTTCCCATTCAGAATGGTTATGTCAAAGTGGCTTCATATGGACATGTATCTGTGTGTGTGAATGAGTATTTATTTGTAAAAGTTTCAGTCAATTACTGGACTTCTGAGAGTAAGGCTATTACAGACCTTGCTCCTCCAGTCAGACTGCCATCAGGCATAGTGGGGACCCTGACCCTCTCACGTCCCTGCTTCCCAACTGTTTCAGGACAGAAGAGATCATGAAATCCTCCGGTTTCCTGAACTGCAGATACAGCCAAGCCTAAGAACTAGTACTTAGCTCAAACACCTCTTCCTAAAATGACACCCAGTTGTGACCTGAAACACAGGACAAAGAGGCTCTGCCACTTCCTTCACCGTTTCAGATGTGTGAACGAGTGCTCTTTCTTCCTTTCTTTTCTTTTTTTTTAAATCCGAATCTCTCCGTAGTCTCTGGTTTTCACTGTGCCTTCTCCTGCTAGATTTAGGAGCACATTAACACCTGGTTTTTTTTTTTCCGGTGAAAACAGCTGTACATCAGAAAATCATCTTTCAGTCCTCTTTTTGATAAGCTGAATAAATTGAACTGGAAGTCTGTCAGCTGAGGGCACAAATTCTCCAGTTCAAATGATTTGTGGCTTTTTCAACAGCCTCTTCAGGTTTTTCAATGTCTTTTCTAAAATTCTGATGTCAAAACCACACCTAACATTCTGCCATCAATCTGAGATGTTTCAAAATTAAAATAATTTTTCTACCCTCCTGCTTGTTTCTACTCTAGCCACCCCCGATGAAATTTGGTCTAAATGCTCTAACACTGGACCAGAAGCTCCTTTTGAGCTGCTCATCCATTACAACCCTTAACTCTATTTCCAAGTCACTACACCTAGGACAGTCTCCTCCTCCTGTAGGTATGATTTGTGTTCCAAATTTCTAGACGTAAAATTTTGTGTTAGCTTAGATTTAAGAAAGCCAAACTGAAACAAACCCTCTCCCTCCTCCACAAAATCTCAGTTCTGCTGAGAAACAAATTGCACACAACATCCTCATTTTCACTGCTCCGCACCCCCCTGTATTTAGAGCGTATTTGTATTATAACATCGTAACATTTACGTTATATTCAAAACTGCTGGGTAAAAAAACTATTGTATTGGACTTAGTATAAAAAAATGCTCATTAGAAATGCTACGCTCAACAACAGTCCTTCAGTAACAGTTATTTTTATATGTTAGTTAACTAACTTATCAATCCACTTAACAAATACTTTCTTGATGCCGCATAATGACAATTTTCTTAGTAAGAACAGCATCGACAAAACTCAACCTTTTCCAGAAAATGAGGGAGACTGGAATTCATTTCATTTCCATTCTTTAGTTATCCACTGCGTGAATCTAGAATCAGCTTCTCCATCACCCTTTCTGGACTCAAATCTGTCTGACAGCCTGCAGTTACACCAGTCATCATGCTTGTGTGGATTTTGCTTGTTTATTTTTTACTATCGGCACATGGTAGCATTATTCTAGTCCTGTGGAATTTCTCTTGCACTCCAACATTTATCAAAAATAAAAAGCTAGTCAAGAGATCTCAGCCTAGTCTTCTGGGACTCCAGTGATTCAAAATGTATTTGCAGGCTATTTTTCACATATGCTAACTATTAACAGACTCAAAGTTACTTTGCTGTCCGTCAGTGAAACAAATATTTCACTCTGCTTCACCCAGAACAAGTATTTTTTGCAAACCCTATTCCTTTTTCCGCATCTTTTATTAAAAGTCCATCCATCTCCAACTAAGAATAAGCCAATAACATTCAGATAATACAAACTATATCAAAACTCTCATTTTACTTAACAACCACAAATAGTCTTATAGCTGAGCAGACACTATATTTGCCTACGACCTTTAGTTTTACTTTAATTTTCCTGCACTTCATAACTAGTTGCCATTTATTCTGTATTATTTGATTCTGTCTCGACAGTAACACAGGACATGCTATCTTCTTCTTCAAAAAGTCCTTCTTGTTCTTTTTTGTTGTGGTTGCTTCACACTTTCCTTTGCAGTTAGTTTTGGTCATGCTTCCCTTTTGGTTTTGAAAATTACTCTTCATGAACTTCATGAACAGTAATTCCACTGTTTGGAACTATCTTTTGGTTACACTGAAGGTTAGAAAATTATGGAGAAGACTGTACCCACGCAACACAAATTTCTAGATGAATTCATCACTCTAAGCACCTATAAAGCTGCTCAGACCAAATGACCTTGTACTGGATGCAGTACATTTTATGCTAGAAAATTATCATTTGCAATTTTCAGGCTAATTACATTTCACCATTTTCTGCATTTCATCTACAGCATAAGCTTCCCATACAACAGTATTTTTTCTTCATATGCTTTTTACAGCCAAGTGCTCAACAAGCAATGCACCTCATCCTTCATTTGCAACAGACCCCTATGAGTACCACCCTCTTGGTTTGTTAATTAGTACTGATACGTATTCAAGATCTTTGTATTAATTAACTTTACAGCAGGTATCAGTGTCTTTAACGTTGCATACTGCCCTTCACCTCTTTTAGCCACTCTGTCCTTAAGTAGGCTGTAAGCACTGATTTCACGCTCTTACCTTATGAATTGTCTCACAAGGTTTCAATAATATCAATTATACTTCACTTTCCCCCATTAATGAGAATTTCCCATTTATCGTGCTTGTCACTAGGTCTTATCACTGATATAAATTCAACTGCAAATCTTGTTTTCATTCCGTTGTAAGTTTAATTGGCTCCTATGACCCCAACTTTAAATTCAATTTATCTGCCTAGGATGCTTTGCTCTGGCTGTCAGTTAAGGCCTTTCCTGGTTGCCACAGGCTCCAGATAGGAAGATTCCCGGCCCCGCGTCCCTTCACACAACCTGCCTTCCCATGGGACTTCATCCCTATGTCCTGCACAAAGAAACCTGCAGATTCACTCTAGCCAAATCCAACAAATTCCCCTCCAGTATTTTTTGTCTTGTGGATCTTCCTTGCCATTACATCTTTTTCAGCCTCTTAGTTTCGTTTTTCTTAAAAGTTGCACTCATGATGCCTGTCAACTTATCTACCATTTGGGACCACAAGCAGTACCAAATACCTTGTAGCTGTGTCTCCTATGGATTTCAGCTCTATCCCTCCACAAATAGTTCCCACTATTAGCCAGCATACTTGAATATATACATGGATGACTTTACACTTCCTGTCATGTTGAATCCTGACACTGAGGGTTGTTTTTTTTTAGCTACAAAACCACCAGTGCACTCTTCTGGATCCTACCTATTTTTCCTTTTCTTCTGTGGCATCAGTGGGAACATCTTCCCATACTGACTGTCAAAAAAAGATACTGCATGTATAAATCTTTACATTGAAGAGTTAAAAGATTTCATGAGTAAAAGGAACATGGTTTCATGGTTTGACAACTGAATTTTTCTTTTGCCTTTTAACGGATTTCCAAGGCAACAGGGCAGGCAAGGTCTTAAATGCACCTTGTACCAATGGGAATTTTTTATTATTGCTATAAAGCGCTATAAAAGTTTACATTTGTGAAAAAAGATTGTATTAGAGGCAACTCAAGCCATTCATTCAATTTTAATGGACAATTCTGAAGTTCATAACTATACTTCTCCACCTATGAAGTGGCACAGTGATACTACCTTACCAATACACTAATGTAATATTTAGGAAGGTACACCAGGGATCTGAAGAGAAAAATCATAGCAAAATAAATAATTGTGTAGAAAAGTTAAAGGCAGAAACAAATGGAGGCATATGCAAAGAAAATACGTGATGACCAAGGAAGCCGTTACGAAAATGATATCCCCATGATATCTCCCATGATATC
>Ga0065711_1034073_pt1 | contig 24346 bp, 20 predicted proteins | sample Hoacrofraction12_FD_59098 | JGI IMG/M metagenome (GOLD analysis project Ga0065711, IMG submission 59098) | Hoatzin crop microbial communities from Cojedes, Venezuela - Epithelial fraction 12 v2 (version 2) | ecosystem: Host-associated > Birds > Digestive system > Esophagus > Crop | place... | reverse complement strand
GGGGGGAGGCTGAGCCTGGGGGTTCGCTGCTCTGCTCCTCGCCACCCCCAAAGATAGAAACGTCTAACCGCGAGCAATCCTTCGTCAGCAAGCGGTTGTACAGCGCCTCAAAGTGAAAAAAATTAAAAAAAAATAATTCCAGTGGTATAACTGCACATTTTATTCACGTTTTCCAAGGATTTTCCTATGGGAGATGGCAGGGTGCGTTCCAGAGAAATCCATAGAAGCGGTGGCTGAGAGGCAGATTCTGAGGGCGACCGGAGAGCTCGCCGTGCTCCGGGCCGGGAGCCGCGCGGTAGCCGCAGACCTTGGCGTACCGTTAGCAGAAATCACAGGAGGTGTTTCAGGGGCAGACGCCTCGTCTGCGAACGCTTTGGCAAGTTCAGGAGTTACCCTGGCCCTGGCGGGAAGGCCGATGAGGGGCGAAGAGAAGCCCGGCGCGTGGCGGCCCTCGCTGCTGCAGGGCGGCCGCGCTGGGGTTGCTCGGCAGCGCGCGCCTCTTTGGTTTGTTTGGGGGCAAAAGCTTAACGTCAGAATAAATCTACTGATGTGGGGATTTTTCTTTTTTGCCTGACTTCTAAACTGCGTCTGCTGAAGTCCAGTAAATACAAAGTGCTCGGTGGCAGATTAAGTTTTTGAAAGGTCGTGTTGTTCTAAATTAAGCCCGAATTGTCCGTGCAGTTTAGGAATGCGTCGTATTTTTGTCAAATCGACATACAGAGTTTGTTTGTGCTCTTTGTTGCATTTACATCTGCGATTCTAGGAGGACCTGTGAAAGGTGTTTTTTTTTTTTTTCCCCTGTGAAAACAACCTGTTAGCTCTTGCAAGAGCCATGAGTCAAGTCATTGCGCAGGCCTTTTCGTGTGGATTTCAGTGTACTGTTTCTCTGTCACTGCTTTTTTTTATTGTTATTATTTTTTTGTTGATGAAGAATTTCCTGCTTGTAAGTGTGGATGGTTGACTGGGAAGACAGCAGACAGTGAAATAAATGAACTGACAGATGTCTGTTACTGAGTAAATGTGTTCATAGCAAAACTTCCCTCTCTTGACTGAAGCTGGGTAGCGTGGGGTGATGTGCCCACAGGCACTTGGCTGTCTCAAACGTCTTTGGCTGTCCTGAAGGCCCCTTCGCTGATCCTAGCAATTCCGAAAGCTTCACACCTCAGGTAGCATTTTGTGTCTTTCATAGTCAAAATTCAAAGCTACCGCTTCCACTGATTTTGAACCACAATGGTTTGTGACTTTTTTTTTTTTTTTAAAAAAAAAAGGCCTTGCCTACAATATTGTGCAGCATTTCATGCACTTTGAGGTTGAGGGGATTTATAATTTTGAATCGTTTTGGATTGAGAAGACGTACAGGACAGGCTCTAAAGGTGAATAATTTTTTATGCTCCGTTATTGGTGTTGTGCTAGCTATAGGCCACTCTCTCATTTTAACTTCAAAGTGGCAGCTTGGATTCAGTGTTACAAATGGGAACTGAGGAGTTTTGTCCTTGTGTGTGATAATTACTTCTTTCACAGTATCTTAACCAGAGTTAGAGTGTCTGTGAGAATATATGGATCTGAGGAAGGAAAGCCAGGAAGAGGATAAAGCGAGTTTGAAAACCAGCATGTGGCAGCCAGTGGTATGTGCAAGAAACTAGGGGATGAACAATGTAGAATCTTAACTACTGAAATTTCAGCTGTAAAATGGACAGATTTTAGAAGAGAATCAAATCTGGTATGTTTGCTTCTCTTGGGTTTGCCCCAATGATGTGTCAGCTTCCTGAATAGGTCTTGCAAGGTATGCAAACCAGGAGAAGGAAGCTTGTTGGGTGAAGATGCGCAGTTGTAGAAATGACTTCTCTCTTGTAACTAACTTCTGTATTATTTTGACATTTAAAACACTTTTTTGTGTTCTGACAGGATTGTGCCATGGACATCCACATGGGAATCTTGTTAAGCCAGAATTTTTGTTTAGCCATTTCTGACTGCAGAATGCGCCCCCAATAATCACTTCAGTAGTGCGTGTCACATTTCTTTTATCAGTGAGAGCTGCTGAACTGGCTGTGTGAAATTCCTGCTTCCAGAAGTGGGATTGGAAATTGGATTGGCAGTGTGGACCCAGGGAGTAAAGGGGAACATAACTTCCATTCAGAGGCTCTGCGTATACCTGTCTTTGCTTTCAGTTCCTGTGGCAATACATGTTATAAGCTACAGCAGAAAGGCTTCAGAGAGGAACCATCTTTTTAAACAGGTATCCGAGTTAATGAGAAAGCAGTCCATTAAAGCATCAGACATTTTCCAGTGCATCAAGCTTAATGGCTAATGTGGGAAAAAATTAAAACACACCAAAACAATAGTGTGTGTGGCGAGGGGAAAGGAAGTGATTTCAAGAGTGGACCAACATTTTCACAGACAGACGCTAACTTTGGATGCCTCCATTTTAGAACCCAGAAATTACAACTGTTTTTCTAAGTGCTAAGCACATGCAATTCCATTTTTAACCAGTCAATCTGTGATTAGAAAAGAGTTAGCTTTTGTTTTGTTTTTTCTCAAGTCCTCAAAATTGAGTATGCTTTCAAGTTTGTTTTCCTTTTCTGTGTATGACTTCTTCGCCCTCTGTTGGCAGTATGCCTTCTGCTGTTTTTCCATACAAGTTCACTGTTTTTTCCAGTTTCTCTTACTTCTAGTAGTTCTTCTCAAAGACTTTATTTTGCAGAAGAGGTGTGTCCCTTTTCTTAATCCTTGTCTCCTATTTCTGTTCTTAAATAGTTCTTTAGTAGTTGCAGGAAATAATTTACTGGTTTAGTAAACTTTGGAATTTCACATGATAAGTACAGAATACTTCTTCTCTCCGTAAGTTTCTAAAAAGTACTGCTGTGGACAAAATACGCTGTGATCTTCTAGAAAAGATGTATACCGCTTGCTAAATTAATAAGCTAAAAGCATGAGAAATACGCGCAAGTTCTCGGTATTGGTACTGAACTCATAAAATCATGTTTGATATGTTGATGTGTCAGACTAATAATATGTTTTACCCCTTTATCTGAGGAGATCCAAAGTGCACTCTAGTACTCAGTACCACCCTGTGTTGTCTTACAGGCCCAGGTAAAATGTTTTGGTGGATCTAGTGGATTTTTTTTTTTTTTTTTTTGAGGGGTTAATTTTAAACCTTTTGATCTGGATACTCCTTTGATTAGGCCTTGGACACAAAATGAGATGAGAGATCACAACCGTGAGCTCAACCCAGTGTAGTGTTCCCATAATCTTCCAGAAGCTGTTGGGGATAGCAGGTTTTGAAAGTGCAATTTGGGATGTCTCGTAGCTTCTCTTTAAACTGAGGTTGCTGCAATAGCCTCCTTGGGCCACCTCTGTTAACTGAGCGTCAGTTGTTCGTGTCGTACCCTCGTCCCTGTCTGTCTGTCTTCTCGTGCTTCGTGCCAGCCGTCCCGAGTTCAGGGAGGTGGCACAGCAGCCTGTGGTGACGGTGCCCGAGGTCGCTCGGAAGCCACTCTCCAGGATCCCCCCCGCCTGTGCGCAGCACAGGGGATGCAGCCCTGGAGTGTTGCTTATCCAAGATGCTGCAGAAGTCCCCAGTTGAGCAGTCAGAAAATTTTCTTGAAATATTCTGCTGCATTTCTGTGTGAAACTTGGCCCCCATGGATGCATGCGTTGGATGTATTTTGCTCAACAGAGAAACAAAGCTTGTATTATGCTCTCATCATGACTTCAATAGTATATTACATTGGTGTTCTGATGCTGTCTTTTCAAAGGCATGGTGATTAATATCACTAAAAATTGCAAACCGCATTAATTCTGATACAGGAGTTGCTCCCATTATAGAAACATGCATGCAGAATTCTCTCGGGCTGCGAATGAGATGATTTATTACCTGCGATTGCACGTATTGTACAACACAGAAGACTACCGTAGTGTAATTGTATGATTTAACATTGAGTCGTTGTGCAAAGCTGGAACTGTTGGTAAATGTTGGAACAGCAGAAGAGGAGGAAAGATGCAACGGGAAAAACATTACATACAGAAAGCTATCCATGGGAAAAAAAAGCGAACTAACTGGCAGGGTTGCTTTCATAGAAGAGAAAGGGAGTATATTTAAAAATTGCCTCTGCAGGTTGACCTTTTCTCTGCTTGTTCTCCGTGCCTTGATGATGATGTGTATGAATTACAGTTGCATTTGTGGATGTGAGCTGAAATACCACCCCACTCCACGATTCCTTGGTCTGGTGGAAGCTTCAAAGGGCTTCAAACAAGAGCGTCTCTTTGTTGGTGTGCTGCTGGCTCGTGCCCTCTGGCAGCAGTGCCCTGGGTGGAGATCAGCTTCAGGATCGAAAGTCGCGGAGGAGCTGAGGTGGGGAGTTTGCTGCATGGATGAGAAATGGAAGAGTTAAGGCAGTGATGTTTTGTGTTTACTTCTTTTCAAGAATATGATTGCTTAAGCTACCTTGAATAACTCATAAGTGAACAAATGCTATAGTAGTATTCTGGAATAATACCTCTAATTGTGAAAGACCAAGCACTGAGTGGTAAAGTCACTCCTGGTGAGTAGTTATGATGCAATTTAGACGGCTGCATTCACAAAATCTATAAGCCCTCTATGTCTTAAGGTTCTGTTAATTTCTGTTAAGTTCTGTTACATTGTTTGTATGGTCTCTGGTAAATTGTTTTGGTGTGTTGTTTTTTTTTTTAACATCTGTATAGGGATATACAGTTCCTTTATCCGGACAATAATGAAATACTTGTATTATGAACTTCATTGTAATAGAATTCAAGATTATTTGGTTAGTGAACAATATGCCATGATCCTTCTTACTCTTGCCACATCCGAAGAAGTTAGCAAGTTGTCTAGAGAAATGTATTGCTGGCATGGTATGAAAAGTTTCCTGAGGATGTGAAGTCTAACTTCCTTTCTAGATAAGAGTTAGCAAAAACTGTGCACCTGTATTTGCTGTCTTAATGCATACTGGTTTCAGTGGAGCCTGCCAGGCTGGCTGATGGGTGCTGCCTTCCATTTTGCCAGTGAAAGGAGCAGGGGGAGAAGAGAGAAAGCAAGGCAGACCTGGAAATAAAGGATACCAGATGATATCACAGAGTTAGATAACTTTAATCTTGAAAACACCCATTCATAAACTGTTTTTAATTAATATTGTAATGAACATTGAGTGACTATTGTAATTATGTGCCTTCTTAAAATAGATTTTTAACTCCAGTTGGTTACAAATATGTGTTGGACATGGCTAGGAGAAATAGGAAGTGTAAGCTGAAGTTCAAATTCTCTGTCTATCATCTTTCTATTGTGAAAATTAGAGGTGGTTTCCAGACTCACTGTTGTTGAGTTGGCAGTCAGTAAAGACATATTCCTAATCATTTGTCCCGTGGCCTGGGGCTGTACACCATTCTGGCCAGAAGATTTTTCAAGAGGAATTTTGAAAAGAAGAGAGTATGTTTGCAATCACGTTTGGTGGAGTACTGCTGGCTGTTTTACATGGATTTCTGCAAGAAATGTCCTAAGTTGGATCAAGATGCTATGCAAGGTCTGTGGATGTCATCCCGTGTTCCTGTTCATCACTTCAACAAAGGAAAGAAGCTTGGTTTAATGAACACTTCTGCAGACCCTGGTAATGGTTTGTAGTCAAACTGGTTGCAGAATCTAAGGTCAAGAAACTAAAAATAACACCACTTGCTTGTCACAGACTTGTGTCATCCAGTCTTTATGCTTGTCCTCGTTATTGCCTCCACATAGACACATACAGAGAAACGTATCTATATTTTGAAGAGGTAGTGGTCTGTGGAATACACTAAAGCAAATCAGCTGTGACTTTTCTATGAGCTAATGAAACGATTCCTAGGAGATGAAAGAACTACAAAATGAGCAGGTTTTTAGGGATGTCTTCAGGGGATAAAGCTGAAGAGTCACCATTCTTTGACTCTAAAAGGCAAAGCAAGCTTCAGTGTTGATTTAGACCGCAAGAAAAATTCACCCTGACATTGTGAAGGTCTCGGAAGTGGAGATGTCTTGCTTCCTGAAGGTAGAACGTGTTTTTGTAGAAGATGCTATCTCTCTTGTCGTACTGCCAGCCTCTTGGGGAGCAGCTGCAGCAGCGACCTGTCTCAGCAGAGCTACCCTCGTGTAGCTTCTTGCTGGGTAAAACTGCACTGTGGACTTCAACAAAAAAAACCCTGACCCGAAAAACTAAACAAACCCAAATCCACCAAAAAAAAATCACTCTAGCATAAGCCATCCTCATTCTTCATTCCATCTTCTGTTTAGTTTGTAACTTTTTTAGCAAATCTCTTAACTGGTCTGTGCTTTAGTTTCCTCACTGTAAAGTAAGGAGTAAAGGGCTAATAAAGTTTATCTTTCATGCAGGCGTGTTTAGTAATTTAATTCATCTTTGTAAAGTGTTCTGTAATCATTTGATTTTAATAAACTAATATTCCTGCATTATAAAGCAAACCTCTGCAGGAATTTACGACAGACCTGCTGCTGTAGGGAGGGAGGCTTATCAGAAGATCTGTTTAAGGCAGTAGATAAGTCTTCTAAAATCTGCGTTGGAATCTGATAGTTCAGCGTTTATTTGGCAGCCCGTGTTCCAGATGCTCGATTAGTAGGAATGAAGAGGCAGTGGAGACAGTAATAAGAAATCTTGCCTAATCAGGACGATGAATCTTCCTTATGCTGGGAGGTTGTGCATTCTTCCAGGCGAGCCAACCCAAACAAGCAGTACCGCCCTCCCCAAACTCTGGGACCACCGTGCGTTTACCGCCCTCCCCAAACTCTGGGACCACCTCTTCTGTTTCCCGGCTGTACCACTGGTTCGTTTCTGTGATCAGCAGCTGTTGCTGGCTGTACATCTGGGCTTGGGTTTCTGAACTACGGAAAACAAAATAGTTTTGTGTTTTGAAGAGATAATGATCTGTGGAAGGGACTAAAGCAAATCAACCGTGACTTTTCAGTGAACTAATGAAACAATTTCCAGGAGACCAAACAGTTACAAGAGAGTGGTGGTTTTATTTACCAGTCCTCCATAGGAATCTGCCAGCCGCTCTGTTTCTCATCAGTGAAGAAGAAAGTCAGAATGCTGGTGGCATAAAAGCTGCTGGGCCACGATCCGCGCACGGTGACACGGACAAACAGCAGCTGTGTGTGGCAACTGGAGGGGGAGATAAAAGAACCGTCCTTTCAGCCACGGTTGCGTCAGCCAAATCACAACCAGCTGGTTTACTACATCAGGCATTTCTGCTGATCCGCCGGAATGCTTACACACGCACTCTGCTTCGCACACGTGCGTGCACGCATACCCTCGTATCAAAGGCTGGGCTGGTGTTGGAGCATTCGCATTCTGCCTCTGTTTTTAGCCACTGGTTTAGTGTAGGGATGGTGTAGACCTGTGGTGCCTGGGGGAGGACTGAAACTGTGGGAGGAATGAGAGAAACTGTGACTCAGGAAATTCAGTTCTTCCCTTAGCCCCAGCATGCAGCGATGAATGTGCAGACTATTATCCCTCCACTACTAAACCTGTTTCCCTTGATCATATGTTTTGGACACCGGAGAGGCCTCTGCATCCTCTCGTCTGCTTTTTCCCCATTCAGAGCCATTTGTGTTTCTGGAGGCACAGTTCAGAAGCAGTGCTTGTGTGTAGTTCATTGAACTCCCAAGGCCAAATGCCTGTGCAGGGACAACCTCATCCTCAGATCTCAGCTGGCTGACAACCCGGAGTTTTCCAGAGCTTGGGATTGTAGCTAGCCCACATGCCATTTGAGTTTGGACTACTAAGAGAGGTCCTAGAAGCATCAAGGAAATGCCTGGTTTATGACTAATAAAATCTGATGAAGCCGCGTGAATATCTAGTCGTAAGCAAAAAAATCATTCAGTCAGTGGCTGGTTTGGACAAAAGCAAGGAATCTGCTGTTCTGCAGCCACAATTAAAACCATTACACTTACCAGATACTGCCACTTTATAATCTTTGTCATGGCAAAACTACTTAAAAAAAAAAAGTCAGACTAGAATATAACCCAGAAATATATCTATAACATAGCTATGTGTATTTGGGCAGTAGTTCTGTAGAGACTAAGGTTTCCCCATTGTCCTCACCACTATCACTCTGTGGCTCTCACAATGATGTGTATACAAGCTCTGGCCAGAAGGAAGTGGAGCAATATTTATCTGCCTTTATTTCTGTAAGATGCATCTTGATAGTGTGGGATACAGATCTCTTATGACTCAGTGTGCAAGCGTTGCAGAACTGGAGGAGGCTGGGTGCTCTTGCCCTTTCTGTTTCAGAGCTGCGGGAGACTTATCTAAGAGATCAAAGTGCATCAGATTCCATTATTTCAGTATCTCTGGGACAGTATAATGCATGACTGCTCCAGGACGATGTCTGTGTCTGACTTTTATCACTGTAATTAAACCCAGATACAGAGTTCGTGCTGTGCACTGAACGTTCATCACAGCATTTTCTTAACACGGTTGTCGAAATCTAGAATTCAGACATAGTATAATTTTGCAGTGTAGATTAAGACCAGTATTTATTTTGCCTGAATAAATTTATTTTATTTGAAGTTCAGAAAGAGAAGTGATGGCTTTTGGGTTTTGAGCAGACAGGTGCAAGCATTGCTCGACTGCAGATGTACCAAACTGCTGAACTGGTTTGGTCTGTACTGTTGCTTAACATAAAGCAGGTAACTGCTTTATTCCGTGGAGACTATATGAAAGGCTCAGATCAGCAAACTAATGCTCTAAATTCAGATTTAGTTAAGGCACTGAAGTGAATGTTGTAACACCTGCAGACTTTATTTTATGCTCTATAAGAGTACTTGCTTAATTACTGTTGCCAGTTGCTGATGTTTTGGGATTTCTCTTGGTTGTTTTCTGCTTAGGCATTACGATTTGTATTGCAGTTGCATCCATATATCTTCAATTTAGCTTATGAAATATGACTTCTAAGTCATTTGTTTAGTGTCCACAGAGTTCTGTAATGTTATATCTGTATATTTGGAGAAGTTTGCAGATTGTCGGATGGAGAGTGGCATCCTTCAAAGTATATTGCCCTTCTTGGGAGGAAACAATATCACTTTTTAAAGTCAAGCAAAAATACTTAAGTTAACTGTCAGTTCTTTTAGGTTAGTGCTTTTTTGCCTGTTGGTTCCTGGGTCTCTCAGGCTCTATGGGTTGTTTTTACAATGCTCACAAGAGCTAGTAAAATCCCGTCTCTCATCACTGTGCTGAGAATACAGGTCCACTCCTCTCTGTGACAATTTTTGGGGTTCTGCAAATCGGAAGTGAGTAAGAAGCACTGCATAGGTTGTGTTACTCTAAGGTCTGTCCTGAGCCAGGAAAACTCCTCTGCTTGCCGTGGTAGTGGCATATCTTATCAGCTAAAAGCATCCGCGCGATGCCACCGTGACTGTGATGGCCAGGTGCTGTCCGGCAGCTGGGCTGCGTTACGTGACGGCCTTGGCCCAAACCTGAGAGAGATGCTCGGTTGCTCTCCCAGCCCACCCTTGGCTGGAAGTGGTAGTGTGGTGCTTAATTCATCGGCGTGGGTTCGTATGGTAACTTGCCTGGAACTCTGAGGCTTTGTGTATAATCCTTCCAGCCAGTCATCTACACAAACCAAAAAAGGGGTGCAAGGAGGAGGGGTTTTACATTGTGTCTGAATTTAGACAAACTCACTGGAATTTATAAGAATTTAGGTTGTATTTGTTTGACTGTGTGGCTAAACTACTGAAAGTAAGTTTGTCAAAGAATGCCCATTCCTTTTGTAAATGTGGTGAGTTTCTTGATTTACAGTAGATGGAGTCATGTATTCAGAGACACAATGTTTAACAATTGGTTGTATTTTCTGAATATTCTTTAGGAAAGAAAAAATACTATTCACACAAAAATTCATGCTCCAAATAATCTTTGTTTTCCTCTATAAATCGTAGTCTTGTTCAATGAGTAACCAGTTTTTTCCTACCTCCCAAAAGAAGCAAGATGACCTAGATCTAGAGCTTCGTCGGGAAAAGTTTGCTTCACCCTATATATAGCTTCTCCTGAAGCGTCTTCATGTAGCTGTCATGTACTCTGAGGTGATAAACTGAGGATAAAAGAGCTGTCATTTTAGGCTGAGGTAGGAGAGTGTTTTATCCTTCCTCTTTTTTTGGGGTCTGCTGAATACATCTCACGCACGTGCCACTGTCTGGATTGCAGTGTGGTGGCAGCCAGGCTTTGAGCTCCCAGCTGCAACATATAGAACTTCATGTCTCTGTGTCTCCTCAATGTGCTGCAGCTGAATAATGGCCAATTACCTCTTGGTTAACGAGTGCATTGGATCACGCTGTCGTGCTGGCAGGAGTTTCTGCAGCGGACTCTGAACGTGGTATCCTGAGGTCAGTGTGTTCTTCGCTCTGGTCGGATCACGCAGATGGAGATTCCTCCAACCAGCACCGGCGCAATGGTATTTTTATTGGAAAGCAAAAGCTGGGAAAATGGTAGTAACAACTACGTAACAGATGCCACCAAACAGGCTGTTGGTGTTGAGGGATCAGAGAAGTGTTTCCGCCTCAGAGTGACGAGTCAAACAGTGGAGTGCTGTAGGCTGAGGGAAATTTGTCCATTGCTTTGTCAGCAGAAGGCATTTTTTAAATATAGGGGAGTTTATCTGAGTTAGTGCATCAGCAAGTTGAGCTGTTTGGGCTTCTGCAGCCTGTCTGAGGAGAGAAGGGTAGTTTCCGTGTCGCTGTGGAAAGTGCCACTGCCTGGGGATGCCACATGGTTCTCTCCTGGGGCCTCCACCGCACCAGGGATCGGTGCGATGGAACCTGTTCGTGCTCCTGTGTTGGGGCACGTACACCTCCGGCACATGGGGAAACGAGCATCTGCGTTCGTTGAACTCGATTTGAAGCAGGGTTCTGCTCCAGCACTTGCAAATAATGGCTCTAACAGACATTGCTCGGGAGCGAACGCGGCCAAGGCCAAAGGAGAGGCGTGGGGGCTATCTCTGTGTTCAGCAGACCACAAGCTGAAACCAGGCGAAAATTTGGCGTGCCTCATGCTTGGTGTTGTGTCCATGTTCCTGGTGCAAGGAGGTCTGATTGAACCATCCGCTGCTGGCAGAAGGGATTGCTTCACTTTCCCCTCCTGTTTCCGCCTTGCAGCCATGGGCTCCGCAGTCGCTTTGTGGTGGCTTGGGTGCTTATCTGATCCTTCAGCGAGTCAGCTAGTACCCTGCAAGTGTCTGAAATGGGTTCTTTTGCTCTTAGTTTGCTCCTGTCACATCAGTGAGCCGAACTGACTTCCTGGTGGGGACTGGATTTATCTGTGGTCTTTGCAGTCTGTGTATTGCATTTTACTTTGTGACATCTCTGGAAAGGGCTAGAGGAGTCAGATATTACTAGATGTGTGCTATTACCACCAAGACAGGAGTTTTGGCTTTTCCATGTTGCAATTAAGGATATGCTTGGGCTTAACTGCATACCAGAGCATGCACAGAATGGATACCTGATACTGGTTTGGGCAGTGAGCGCGTTTGGGAATGGTCTGTGCATGACATGCAGTCTAAAGGTGCCATTTATAACTTCATTGTGGTGGTGATCTCAGTTGGAGGGATTTTGTTGCTTCAGGACAAATCTCTGATGTAGACAAGGCCATAATTCTGTTTTTCTTAGGTATGATCTTTCTCATTTAAAGAAACTCAAACAAACAACAAAACACAATAAAAGAATATAAATCTGTCTACCACAATCACTGTTAAAAGACGCTTGGGTGCTTTTCTTCACTATTTTCTTTTTCAGAGAAGCTTCATTAACGTTCGTGCATATATTTGGTAAGCACAGGAATGGGTGAATGCTTTCACAGCCTGTCCGTGCCGCGTGGCAGACTGTGATACCCCTTCGGACACAGCTGACTACAGTAAGGTCATTCATCTGCATGGTGGGGTGCTGCTGTGCCTCCTTCCTCACACAGGCCTTCCAGTTATGACTCCGTGGATGGTTTCCAAAGTCTGAACATAACTTGGCAAGCGTTGTCACTGCTGTTAGGAGTTTGATTACCTTTGTGCATATGTCTGTGAGGACTGCCAGTGTACGTGGCTTTTAATGAGACAACCTCCCTGTTGTCTAAAACGCTCAGAATTAAGAAATTATATAAGTATGCAAGAGCAGAAGCTAAGCTGGCCACCTCAGTTTGCCTGTCCTGTTTTATGTGTTGTGTCTCGTTATTCTGGTTTGGTGTCCCTCAGGGAGAGGCCACTAGTTTCCTGCTGAAGCCAGTCTTAGTTAAAGCAAACTGAGGGACAAAACCCTGTTTCAAGAAATAAACTTGAGAAGTAAATCTTGCCGCTTCTTCATGTGTCTGCTTACGCAGCGTTACCAGCTCTTGTCATTTCTGTGGTAATGCCATGTTCTCGCATAGCTCGAACCCTCTTCCTCGGTCTCTTTCTGTTTTCTGAATTCAGAACCAATAAGGCTGAACACGATAAGTAAATACCATCTTTACAGCTTTTTTTGATCTGATGAACTAAGTCGAGGCAGGTTTAATTGTTGGCTTGGAGACCTACACAAAAAGCCCAGAAGCCACAGGAGATGGGGCTGCTGGGGCGGAGGGACACCCTGACTTGTTGGTCACCGGTGAGCGAGTGGCCCAGCACGTTGTCAGGGCTGTGGGGTGCTGCAAAGCTGTGGAAATCATTTTCTGAGGAAGACTGCTTGCTGCTGCTAGTGTTGCCTCGGTTTATTTCACACAATATGCTGACCAGGTTTCAGATTGAATATGGTAATGCATTTCAACTGGGCAGAATATAACTTTAAATTAGACCAATAGCTATTGCCCTTTCTCCCTTAAAAAGACTTAAGTAACGCATCAAACTAAAGTAAGATACGCATTTATTTTAAATCCTAGATGCAGAATGGTTACCGTGTTCCAGCAATGAAGTGCCTGTATATCAACATAGAGTGCAATAATCCCACTGTGCTTGTTCACTGATGACCTGACGTTTTGCCTGCCACAGGCCAAATCCTCGCCAGTGCTGCAGCTGCCCGGTGCTACTCAAGCGGCGCAAGTGGGTTTGTGAAGCTGGAGATTTCAGAATGTGCTAAATCTTCCAGCTAGCATACGGTCAGCAGAATTAAGCTTAATGAAAGTATTTTTTTCAGCCCTGCCTTCACTCCTGCTTCTACCTGTAGATTGTGCTGCAAGAAATGGGGTTTGGCAAGAACCTTTGTTCTTTCGCCATAGGTGTGTTGCACCAGTGGGGTATTGAAAACCCAGCAGACATCAAACCAGAATTGCTAATGGAAAATCATTTTTTCCAAAAATTTCTTTTCTCACTTTTAAAGCTTTTGTTTTGTTAGTGTCTTAAACTTCCAAGTGGACAAGATAGTGTCTGCAGAGATTCAACAAAACAAGGCTCAGATTTAATGAGCATTATCTTGAGTATTTTATTTAAATTAGCTTTGAGTTAAGTATGACCAGCATTACTGGTGGTTGTTACACTGCATCATAGATTATATTAATTTGGATAACAGCCCTGTTCGGTACAGTGTTGGAAGTAGCATATTAACAAGTGTGTGAATTGGACTGTTTTCTGGTGGCTGTGAACAAGGGGATATATGGGTAGCTATGCATATGCTTAGTGGAGTTCTTTTCTGCATATAATTATGATTTTTGCAAGATGCTAGTCAAGCTTTGCGCTTAGTACTGCTGCAGGGAGCCTCTTTTGATCAACCGAGAACTCAGGCTCAAGAAGCTATTTCACAATTCTAGATTATTTATGGCAAACTTGTATTTGTTATTCTTGTACTGAACAGATCTTTCGTTGTTTTTCTGATGTTTACTCTCCTGATTTATTTAGAGATCAGTCCTATATCTCTTTTCAGCCTTTGTTTTTCTGGGCTAACGCTTCTATTTTTATTTTGTTTGTTAGTGGATATGATATTCAAGCAACTTGGTTTTCCTGAAAACAAAATCTGTCTCATCCATAGTCAGTGAAACTAAAACAAAACAGCAACAAAAAAGATTAAAGCTGGGCATATTTTCAGTGATTGAGGGATCACTGACTGACTGCTCAGCATCTCGCAGTGAATTTTGTGGTGATGATGGAAGTCATAGACAATATGTACTTTAATCTGCAGAACATGCGGCTCAGAATTCCCAGGGGCACGCACCTTTTCACATGCTGCTAGGCATTATCCTCTCTCGTTGGGGTCAGCCATTCCATAGCAGGCTGAGGACCTCACCAGGAACGCAGCGTTACATGAAGCGATACAAAAAAATCAGGGCGAGGCCTGTAAGTTATTGCAAGGCCAATTTCTGTACAAAGTGTCAGCGGAGCAAAGAAATTTTCTTCAGCTGAATCTGCTAGTCTGAAATTGCTCTGTAGGGTGTTTGCTGTACAGCTTTCAGCAGATTTCATTTGACAAACATCGGACTCGTTTTTGCCAAAGTTCATGGAGAAAGTCATGCCCAGCCTTTTTCTGCCCTCGGGGTAGCATTGAGAGCTGCCCATGTCCCGAAACGATCGGTTTATTTCTGCTTCTGCTGTCTTGATTCAAAACAACAAATGAAAGAACAAAAAATTGTTTGCTGCAGTAATTTCTATTTGTCTCTCTACTGCAGTGGAGAACTGTCTATAGGAAAGGAGGTATCCCGAATAAAGACAGGGGTTCAGACTCACCTTGTTACCTTGCTTATTTGGTTCAGAGATTACTCAGCAAATCTCCTCCTGTCTCCAGGGAAGCACCTTCCCTGACTTCACATAACTGGGGTGGTGTGTAAGGAGACGGGGTGAGTTTGGTGCTGCAGGTCCTGGGCTGGGAGGAGCGGCACCAAGTGCCCTCTGCTTCCCAGGCGCTCGGCTGCACCCGCTGCCTCTCGGAGAGGGTCCTGTTGGGGACCGCACGGGGAGCTCAAAAGCCTAGAGAGATAACTAAAATATTTCTGTAGGAATTGAGCGATGAAATTTCTGCTCATGGGGTTAAAATCCGAGCAAGCAGCTGCTTTTTCTCTTCTCTTTGAGCCTATCTAGCTATTACAGCTACCTCCGTGGTTGCATCCTAATGACTCCCAAGGTAACAGGGCAAATTCTAGACTAAATGTCATGAATTAAACCTAAAAAACTCCCAGAGTTGTCTTGATAACTTTTGCTGTAGCTGTGTGTATTTTTTTGACATGGTAGCGTACTGAATGCCTCCAGATTTACTGCCTCGAAGCTCCGTGTTACTCCATTCCGGTGCTTTATTGTGACTGCAGTTTGTCTGTCTGTGTATAAACTGGCAAAACCTAAGTGACCATGTGGGTTGTAGCAGGGCATGGTCATTCCACCCTAAACATTAATGCAGGACAATATGATAAGCAGAAGTATTTCTTTATGTCTTCATAAAGCCTGACAGAGTGTCGCTAGCATAGCGTTAGTGACATTAGGATTTTGTTTCTGACTCTGGAGGGGCATTGAAAGTGGCACGTGCCTCACCTACAGTAGAGCCACGCTTTGGTGCGGGGCCCGAGTGATTTCCTTGTACCCGTGTGTCTAAATCGGAGTATTTGAAAGTCACAGGTAATGTTCTTGGGAAATTAGTGCTTTTAAATTTGTGCAGATAACCTTTGCATTTCCATGTGATCTTCTCAACTCCAGCCCTGAAACTGCACCCTGTCTGTCACTGCGTGGGGCGCTGAGGGTTCCTGGCGTACTTCACACGAGATGAAGGATCCCTCGCCGCGTGCGGCTGAGCTAAGGCTGGAGATCTCCAGGCTTCGCAGCTGCTGTCGTGCGGGTGTGCCGGGGTGAAATGGGGCTTTGTCTTCCCACCAGCCAGTCCATATTCGGAAGAATGACCGCTCTGTTTTCATGTCCCTCCTCTCGAACAGTTTTCTGTTCTTCCGAGATTTTGTAGCAGCCTGAGCCTTAACTCAGGCAAGTACTTAAGTAGGTGCCCAAGTGCCGTGTCCCTGGTAGTGTTTGAAGTCCTTCTAGGTGTGCTGCTGCGGGGTTGGTTTGCAGATCTTGCTGTCTGATACTTGGAGTCAGCAGGATGAATCCATCGTGGAAACCTCAAGTTTTCCTTCAGAAAGCCGATTCCAGTGTAAACAAAGCTCTTGCCACCTTCCATGAGAGTGGGTGTAAGCAGGGGAACGGCCTGACAAAACAGAGGTTTTCCTTCATCCCCTTGGGGCTGAACAAGGTGAGATGGGAGCCGCAGTGGCTGCAGAGACTGGGCCGGGGTCTTGGGCCGGGGTCTGTGCTCCCCATCTGCCCTGTCGCCGTCGACGAGCCTTGGACCTGCTTCGGTTCGCCCCTCAAACCACCTGTGCTGAAACCAACACAAGTATTTTTGGTGTAAAACTAACACAGGCAAGATCCAAAGAAGAGTCTTTTAAAAAAAACCAAACAAAACAATGTAGACTGAAAACGCTGAGTAGACGAGTGGTTGCTTACACAGTCAGTGATGGACGTTGTACCTTGTTCATCTGTGAAGCCGAACGTTTGTGGCTTGTCCTGGTTGCACCAGCAACTGGCTGTGTGTTTCATACCTACCAGTAAAATGAATGCGTGTGACAGGTTAAAGAAGTGACCAGATGCTCATTGAGCTGTCTCTGTGCATTTAAAACTTCAAAATAAGTAGGAGAAACGTGTTCTGGAAATATTTTGCTTGTATAACCAACTCCTGAGAGAGCTATTTACGATTTTTCTACCTGTTCTTGGCACAGGCCTTTTTTTCTGTTAGAAGAGGTTTGACAGTTGCATGAGATCACACTTGGATTTGTGCCCTGCGAGCTAAAAACGCAGAGTCACTGCTTGCGAGGACAAGACTTCGCTGGAAAAAATAGAAACATTGCCCTTGTGTTCACTGGTAATAGTGCATCGAGAAGTGGACCTTCGTCAAGCTTTAGTGTGCCTTAATATTCATACAGTCGTTCCTTTTAGGTAGAGCACTGCTTTTGAAAAAAAACCAACAAAACAACAGATTTAGTAATAATTGTTTAGTGCCTGAGACATTCCTTTAAGACTCGTAAGTGACCAGCTGAGTTGAGCCGATAGCCTGAGTCGGTGCCTCTGGCTGTTTACAGCTGCTGCTCATCAACTTGAAGTAATTAATGTTATTGTCAAATGATGCTAAACAAATAGCCGAATCGCGTATTTTGTGCGTGCTCGTTCTCACCGGTGTGGGAGATGGCAGCGAGCGTGCGCCTGGGAGAGGTGACCATGTCCCCACGATGCAGCACCCTGGACCCCGCAGCTCAGGGTGCTGTCAGTACCCCCGGATTCAAACACTGCTTCCAGCTTCCGAATGTGGAAGAAATCCCAGAAATCCCCGGATCGGTTGCCCCTTCCCCTGTCTGGGTGGTCGGTGGGGACGTCCTCGCCAAGCCAGCACGCCGACGGCAGCCGGGAGAGCTGCCCGCAGAGACTGGCGCTGCGTTGGAGGTGCCCTGAAGCATGGCCGCTGTACTGCGTGTCCCTGGCGTGCGTGGGGCTTCATCTGCCCGTGGCTTGCTAGCAGGCTAATGCAGGAACGTGCTTAAAAAAAGCTGTGGTTAAGCTGTTGCAAGACGGAGTGTTGATGATACCCTTTAACTGGCCTCAGAAAGCCTCCTGGCTGTCTGCACAGCCCAGTCCCCTGCTGCACCGCCTAGGTTGAGGCTTCAAGTCACGTACCTGGATCTTGGAGACATCCACTTTGTGTTAGAAATTCGGATGCCGTTAAGAAAATAAAAAGGCCTGTGGATCTGAGCACACCATCCAGCTGCCGAGATGTGGCAGCTTCCTGCTTGAGCAAGCATTCGTAATTGAGGGTGGTTTTGTTAAAAAGGCAATTAAAATCTTTCAAATTGAGTACAAAGTTATGATCAAGTGAAGCATAACATAGATTCCTGAGGTTTGAAACAAACCCCGCTGTCTTGGGGTGCTGCGCTGACGCGATCTCAAGGCAGGTACCCCCCGCCAGCAGTCCCTGCCTCAGTTTTTTTCGCTTTCTGGTTGTGCAGACCCAGCTCAACACCAGCCCCATCCGCTCTTTGAAGCTGCTCTGCTTCAGAACTTGCTTCTGCTACAGGCCGTGGACTGGTACCGCTTTTCCCCCCAAGTCAGTGGTCCTTAGTAGAGCAGTCTGTTTTCTCTCCTTTCTCTGTGGTTTGGCAGAGGTTTGTACTGTGTGAGAGTCGCGTTCTGCTGAGTCCCTGTGTGCTGTGAGGTCTGATGGAGAAATCCACGTTTCTGCTTGGCTGACCTTGCTGGGGGAGCCCATTGCTAGCCCCTGGTCCTGGGCTAGCGCAGCCCGGCCGCACCAGCCCTTCCCGGCCTGCTCCCTGGCCAGGTTTGCAGAAGCCCTCTCCTGTGTTGCCTCTTCTGTGTATTTTGGTCTCATAACAGACTGCATATAAAAAGCACTACTATGTCCCTTTTCACACCTCTTTTTTGGTGCTTGCTTACAGCTGGGTGGCTACAGAAAAGTGTTTTGTGCGGGTAGGATGATACATCACGGGGTGGATGCTCTGAGATAGCTGCTGTTGATCTGCCCCTTTGTTTTCCTTATCCGTGTTACCTCTTACCAGAGGCTAAATTGACACCTCCTAGAAGACCATACAGGGGGGTGATGTTCTCCTTCCAGCTGCAGCTGTTGTGTCTATTTAAGTCCTGTTGTAGGAGCTTGGTGTGTGAGGACTTGCATTCCATACGATGGTTTTGGATGTGTATTGGAACTTGCCTTAGGCAAGGCTGTTAAATTGCTTTCCTGGGTAGCCCTCTGCCCAAGGAGGCTGCCTGCCTACTGTGTAACAGTAACGCCCAGATAGCAGCATGCCCTGAGTCTAGAGATGAGATCATTTGTCACTTGGTTTCACTGATCCTTTGATATCCTGCTCACTATTTTTCTAAAATACATTCCTAGTTATGCATAATGTTTCTCTGCTATGTGTTATTATGTTCTTATTAGTTCAGACTAGCACAGTTAAATAGACATACACACATCCTCTGTTTACACACGGAAATACAGCCTGTATTTATGCTTCAGCAGTCATCCCCTGATGGGTCGCTTGTGTCTTTAGTTTATGTGCATTTGCTGTGTATTCCCTGTTTTAGCTTGTTGTCCCCAGCCTTTCCTCTTGGCTAATTAGGGCCAATTTCTGTAATTTTGCTACCTAGTTCCTGAAGTACTCAGAAGGGCTGTTTTGTTCTTAGAATTGCCTTGAAGCTGACTTAATTCTTGCCAAAAGATAAATTTTAACACTCTTGCTAGTTTTCAAGTGATTGCAGTCAGAATTTCACAAGTGGCTGAAGTCCCTGACAGGGGCACTCTGCCATTTTCCTCCTGGCTGCCTGTTCCCAGCTCTGCAGCGGCTGTAGCGGGCGCACCGTCGATGGTGACAGCTTGTTGGCGTTTCCTGAGGTGAGCAGTCAGTCAGACCCGTGTCCTCGGAGTCAGTCGGACCCGTGTCCTCGGAGCCAGGGCTGTGGCAGGACCGTGGTCCAGCGGCAGCGCTGCTTTAGACCCGCCGGTGTCGGCAGCACCCTGAACCCCAAATTCCCCGGGCCGGCACCCGGAGGTGAGTGGGGGCTGCGTGTGCATAGCTCGGCTGTGCTGAGCCGGGGGCTCACGAGGCAGTTCGGGGCAGGACATGTGCCGTTGCTCACTCCCAGTGTGTTGTGTTGCCCACCTGAAGTCACCTCTGAGCCTGTACCCTTCATCAGGTGCCCACCTGCCCGGTAATCCATGGCAAGCCCTTCGTGTAAGGGACTTGCACGGGCTTGTCCGAGCGATGCAGTGGGGGTTGTGGGATGGCAGGTTTGGGCCAAGCTTGTGTCTCGGGAGGCAGAAGCACACGTGAGCTTGAGCTGTTTTTGTCTGCTGTACCCTGAGGTGAGCCAGAGCCTCCAAGCGAGAGATTTGGGTGGGTGTGCGTGGGGGATGGTGCTCGTCTGAGACCCCGGGACGAGCGGGGCAGGCTGTGAGCGAGCCTGCTTCTTGCACTGCCTGCGGGACCTGGTGTGGCGAGGGTCCAGGCTGCCTGCAGGCTTTACGTGTTCCCCGGGGTGATCAATACTAGCATTTTTTGCTGTTATGCCTTTGATTTATACTATAAGTAAGTTGCACTGATCAGTGTTTACGCTTTCCAGAAAGTCAGTGTGTGTCTGAAGGAAGTGTGAATGAGTTCTCCTGTTTCTGCCTGGACCATTAGCATTCTGTCAGCTTTTCCATCGTAGCTCCAGAGTGCTTCCCCCATCTCTCATGCTTGAATGCAGCCCCTCAAAAACATATTAACTGGATTCATTCGTTTGGGGTGTTCCTTTTTATTTTTCCTTCCTGCTAGCCAGCTGTTCCGCAGCAGTGAGTGGGACACAGCAGGTTCCCTCTGCACCTTTCAGCGGAGGAGACAGCCTGAGAGATTTATTTGTTTTCAGCCTCTTCCACTTACAGGACCATTTTCTTCTTCTCAAAACTTCCAAGTTTTTGTTTGTTGTTAAATCTGCTTCTCATTTCTCCAGCAACTGTCTTGCTTGAACCACAAATGCTGTGTTTGACACAGCCGTAGCGCTGTAATAACTGCTTGCGCTTGCCAGGCGTAAGAGGGGGTTTCTGCAAAGATCACTGCTTGGCCTGGGTAGGAGAGAACATGCACCGATACTGCAGACGCTGTGGTTTGCTTGTGGGGTAGGACGAGCCGCACGCGTGTGCTGTTCCTCTGTCACCAGCTGCAGAAATGGCTGCTAGATGTTCTGCTTACCCCGCTGCTTTGCTTTATAGTCCTTGGGGTGTACAAGTCTCGTGAGGCCGCCTTTTGTGCCTGAGCGTCCTTAGTTTGATGGTCAGGGGCATCTGTTCTTTCCTGGCTTTACTCACTGCAGCAGTTTGACAGAAAAGCATGAATTTTTGTAAACTGTTTATGGATCTTTTCCTTCCCTATAGAAAAACCCTCCACAACCTATTAAAATAAACATGCTAGGAGCTGTAATAAGAGGCCTTTCTTATCTCTCAGAAGTTGTGGCCTGATGCTGTCAGTGGGGCTGTCTGGGGAGATGGAGTCAGCTCTCTGGGGAGCAGTTTGATGGTCTGGGCTGTGTTGGTGTACGTGTTACCCACTTGCCTGAAGACATTAACACCCTGGTGTTTGATGGGATCACTGGAGAAGGGACCGAGGACAGCTAAAACCGACACGAAGCTGGTGAACAAGAGCCCAGTGAGTGGCCCAAGGATGTGGCCCGTGAGCCAGAGAAACCTGCTGTGCATCCTGGAAATGTGGAGACTGTCTGGTTGTGTCAGGAGATTGTACTTCTAGGGATTAATTACTGCTTTTTAATTACTGCTTTTCCCCTACAACTCCTTGTTGCTAATCTTTTGTGTTTAGGTTTGCATTGCTGGTTAATCAAATTTCCGAGCAGGTGACTCTGCAGAGCAGCAGGTGCTTTGCGTCTGCCTGGCGAGGCCAGGTTTGCACCGGCCAAGCTGAAAAGGGCACCGTCAGCTATTTATCGTGGCAGTAGGTAGCCTTTTGGTTTTGGGTGACAGCACAGGTAAGAAGCTTGAAAACAAAGTCCCTTTCTCTAATAGCACTTGTTGCTGTCTAGGAAAGAGCAGGCAGGGTACGTCTAATTTGTGCCTCCTCTCTCTCTGCCCCGGCCCTATTTTTGGTAGCAAAGCTGAGCTCGGGGGACAGGTGATATTTTAAGAGTCGCAGCCAGGACTCGCTTTCTTTCATGGTCGCTTATCTTTTCCAACTCGTCAGATACATTTATTTTTCAGTAATTTCAATGGAATAATTGTGAAAAATGCAAAGGGCAATTGTAGGGTTTTAGTAATAGCTTAAATGAGGCTTTGCCATCACTGCAGAACCATCGTGGCTTTCACCAAAACACTCCTCCCTCTGAAACGATACGTGGCTCAGACTGGGTGTTGCTTCTTAACTGGCGTTAGCAGCTGGGGAGACAGCGTGCGGATTCTGCAGGTTCCTCTCCTCTGTTGCAGGCTGTTGCCTTTAGAAGGCAGCTCATCTAGAACAAATCTGGGATTCTGTGAAATACAGTTCAGAGTAGTCAGGAAATTAGTCGGACTTACAGAACCACTGGTATTTTGTCTTTTGAATCTTCTTGTAATTCCTCCGAGTTTCCTTAGTCTGTTGTTACATTGGTGACTGACCGTATCTACAATGCCGAATTCCTACAAGGCCAGAATTCGTATGAGTCGTCCCTTGAGAGTGCCCGGTGGGAAGCGCGCACGAACCCAGGCACGTCCCAGGTGCAGGGGGGCCCTTGCTGGATTTCGGAGCGTTGCTCTCTTACTCGCTGTGGCCCAGTAAGATGCTAGTGCACACGATTATTTAAATGATAATTGTGATACTAATAAAACTTTAAAGGAAAAACTGAGATGTGAATTTTTTTCTGTTGTGGGTCTGTTTTTTTTGTCCTTCAGTGCTGTCAGACTTATCAAGGAATATATCAAATGAAAGAAAGTAAAAGGGTTTTGTTTAAAATGGTCACAAACAGTTAAAGTAAGCTCTCTCCAGCAAGCAGTGGTAGCAGAACGATCCCTTAATAAATATTAAAAAGGAAGGATACATTTATTGACCATAAAGCTCCAGGTGAATCAAATATACCTTCAAAATTTAAATTGTGTGATTAGTCTCCTTAGGGAGGAGTGTGGAAATCCTGAGAAATGCAAGTACTGGAACCGTATTTTAGAGGTCAGCATGTATTTGGTGGAGTGGTGCCATGGATCTGTTCTGAAACGTATTATTACGTGTTGGATCTTCACATTTCTCACATAAACAAAGGGAATCAGTCTTTGGCATGTTTGAAAATTTGGTAAAGGATCAGTTACAGTTTTGCTTAATAGGGTGTTAATTTAATGTTTAATCTCTTTTCTGACTATCTTACTGTGAAGTGAATGGGGTCTGCTAGACAAACCCGGGCTTCAGACTCCAGATTGTGCCAGAGCGGCTCCTCTTGAGCATGCTGGGTGTCTGGTCTGGTTGTCTGTCCCGGGGGTCTCCTCCAAGGGGGGCAGATGAGAGGAGGGCATTTTTCTTTCAAAAGAACTTTTTGGCATAAGTGTTCAGCTGTTGCAGTTATTTATACTGACTGGCTACCTGGAAGCAGGAATATGAAGGACTGGGTAACCATTTAATTACATGGCATTTTATGGCAACTGGTATTCAGCTTTATAAACGAACTGTTCTCTTCTGTATGGCAGAAAAAGGTTTTTATAGCTGGCAAGCTGCTTGTAATATTCTGAGCATTATTGAAGTAAGCTGCAGTTGTCGTATACTGCACATTATAATGGTGAGTGGGTTTCCAGTAGTATGTCTTGGGGGAGGATATTATTTCAAAATGTCTGTTCACGTACGGATGAAGTGTGAGTCTTTTCACCCAGATCAGAATGGCATTCACAGAAAAAGCCCCTGCACCATCATCCCAGCAAGTTCCTTATGAGTAATAACGTATTGAGAAATTTCATAAAATTCAGCGGGGATTTAGCAAAAAATCAAAAAAGCATGAATTGCTGTTTGTCACCTCCTGACTTTACATTTATAAACTGAAGTTGTTCTTGTCTTGATCAGTTTTTTAGGCTTCCCGTTAAGCATCTCGCTTTACAGGTCAGAAAGCTGTGAAGCAGCAAGGCTGAAAGGATGTCGTGACGATGAGCGTTGCGACAGGCAGCGGTGTTGCAAGGCTGTTAGGGGTGCCAAAAGGCCTGGCCGCTTCTCGGTGCGGTGCCGGAGCAGCGTGGTGTGCATGGCCCCGGGGCAGCTGCATGGGAACCAGCGCAGCAGCCTGCAGACAGACGTTTGCGTAGTGAAGGGATTTCAGAAAAGAGCTGTGGGAATGGCTGGGGAAATGCAAATTGAACTGTTATATTTGCATTAAATAATTAGGCAGCAACTGCAAGGAGCGTAAGCGCTGTACCTGCTGGTATTTAAAAAAAATGTAAAAAAGACCTAGGATAAACATAGCTGGGAAGACGTTTGTCTCCTTTGTTGGGCTGAATTAATAGATATGCTGTTGGTCTGGTGTTAAAATGCAAATAAATATCCCAGGGTGAAACACACTAAGAGCATTGGATTAGATGAGGAAGAAAATTAAGAGATGGAAACAGAACAAAGCAGTCAGTAGTGGAAAGCAGGTGGCTGCAGACAGGATCTCGGGGACAGCAGTGAAGCTGTAGCCTCTGGAACTATTGGATATTATGAATTATTCCTCTCACCTTTGACCTTCCTGAAAGGATGACTTGAAGTCTGCAGAGAGGATGACCTTCCCTTGGTCGAGGAGGACTGCGTGAGGGATTGCTTAAGCGATCTGGACACCCACAAATCCATGGGCCCCGATGGAATGCACCCACGAGTGCTGAGGGAGCTGGCGGATGTCATTGCTGAGC
>Ga0065711_1004788_pt1 | contig 24346 bp, 12 predicted proteins | sample Hoacrofraction12_FD_59098 | JGI IMG/M metagenome (GOLD analysis project Ga0065711, IMG submission 59098) | Hoatzin crop microbial communities from Cojedes, Venezuela - Epithelial fraction 12 v2 (version 2) | ecosystem: Host-associated > Birds > Digestive system > Esophagus > Crop | place... | reverse complement strand
GGATAGGATAGGATAGGATAGGATAGGATAGGATAGGATAGGATAGGATAGGATAGGATAGGATAGGAGCCTTGTGGATGACCCATTGTTTACACATATTTGTATTGCTGGCAGGCACAAATCTGCAGAGTTCATTAGGACTTCAGCGAATCCAATTTACTGATAAGTAAGAAAAGGTGCGTGGTGTATAAAACAAGTTTTTCTCCTGCAGCAGGGATTGCTGCTACTGAGAAAACAAAGTTTACTATCAGAGATTACTGTGCTTAAATGAAAATGCGGACACAGGTGCCTTAATACTTGAGCCGGGATAAGTTTTACATTGCTATAAAAAGAGCTTCAGCTTTTAAGTTGCTGTCTTTTTCTTTACAATAATAATCTCTTCACTTTTACAAGCTCTATATTATTTTTAGGTAAGAAAACACTATAAAGTTCATGTTTTATTGTTCCTTGCAGTTATATAAATTACATTTGGCCAAAATAAATGTAATTCCTACTGTGCGAACTGAGAACCCAGAATGTTGATTTTCCTCAAGTTATAAACAATGTGAAGATATGTTATACTGGGTCACAATTTTCCACTGTACAGCAAAATACATAACTCACTTTTAATAACAAAACTGCATATATCACTAAAGTTTCCTACTCCATGGAGCACATATTATGTTTCTCTGCACAGCAAGGGATATCCTTTCTATGTACCACAATTTCTAAAATATTGTTTGACTGCATGAAAAATATTTTAGTGATTCATTAGTAAAACAGCTGTCATTTTGAAAAATTATTCAAATTATTCTGTATTTTTATTAATACTATTGAGTTCTTTTTGGAGGCTTTTTTTTCTTTTCTTCGTAGATCTAATATTGCAGTACATGTTTGTACCTCTTTCATCTTCTTGTTGCCATGGTTTTTGGAAAGGGAACTTTGGAGAATTATTTATTATTTTGATTCCTCTGGTGGCTTTCGGAAGTTAGAGGCACCTTCTAAAATTTAACATGCCTAGGTCGGAAATCCACAATGTTCATTATGATACTTTGATTCATTAAGTTTCTAACTATGGGTTTTCAAAACCATAGACTTTCCCAAAAGACTATTGACAGGATTTTCTAAAGCAGTCTGCTTTGACCTAACACTGCTGCCATTCACATCCACTATAGAATAACCGATGATGTCAGTGGAACTACTTAGGCCAATACCGAGTGCTTTTAAATATCCCCTCTTAGAAGTACTACCTGACTATGTCATAAAGCTGCATCTAACTCCTTCTTCAAACCACAGCATCTCTGCCTACAAATCCCTGAGGTCATTAAAAGTCTTTGAGAAGAAATGGTCATTACAGTGTACGTGGAAGGTTAGTAATCCCACGCTCTGAGAGGACAAGAAAGAACACTTAAGATTCCTGTCCTTTTCCCAAAAACATGCTTTCAGCAGCTAAATGGCATGAAGAAGCTCCATCATAGAAAAATTTAGGTGGGAAGGGACCTCTGGAGGCCACAAATCCAATTTCCTGATCAAAGGTGTGCTAACTTCAAAGTAAGATAACATTTCTAATAGTCTTATCCCACCAGGCTTTTAAAATCTCCAAGGATGGAGATTCCACTCCCTCTCTGGGCAACCTGTTCCAACTCTCAACTTCTCCTTTAAATATTTTTTTCCCTAACGTGCAGAGTTTTCTTTGTGTCACTTTTAATGATTGCCTCTTTCCCTTTAACTGAGTAACCCATGTCTTGAACACATAGAGAAGCAAAGGAAATTACAGAGCTCGTCAAACAAACTCCACGATATTTAGGGCATAAAAACTTAGTAACAGCATATTGACTCCCACAAGGCTTTGTCAGTGCCAAACGTAACATCAAATGTGTTGACAGTAAACTGACTGCACAATGTAGCCTTCAACAATGCATTTGGCACTTGTGTGACCATCTGCGTGCAGTCCAACAAACTTGGAGCTGCTGCCTTAGTATGGGATTCATCTCCCAAGAGTTAGTCTGTAAAAGCTGGATGTCTTATCTAAATTAGGCATTGAAGATCCTTTTTGGTGGGAAGAGAGAGAGAGTAAAAGACAGACAGAACACCACTTAGTTTTGGGAACAAATCAACATTTTGTGTTAAGCTCCGCTCAAAATACATCTGGACCTGGTGAATGGGTGATCTTACAGTTTCAGTTCAGTAAAGACATGAATTAAACACAGGGAAAACAAAACAAAACAAAAAAAATATCAAGCACAAAAAGGAAAAGAATGGCCTGAGATACACATCTTTATCTCAAATATCTGCTGAGGTGCCTCCAGATACACCCTGGGTTATGGGATGAGCTTCTGTCATCCCATCCTACAGTTGTAGATAGTGGTCTTTGTGAAGCCACCGCTTGGCAGCTGTCCTACACTGATCTTCTACGGCCCAGCAGCAAATACTCTCTGGAGCTGGTGCCTTCGCAGCAGAGCCCTATTCACCCTTCTGTCATAGCCCTTTCATGGACATGGACCCACTGCTCTTCCTCATGCCCCTTATGGTAGTTCTCAGTCCATAAAGTCTCCGGGAGCTGTGAACAGGAAGCAGGCCAAAGAAGCCAGGAAATTAAATGCAACATGTCAACTTGTTTTGTAAGAATGGGGTAGTTGTGCAAGTTGTGTATATAAGGACAATGACATTCATGCAGATGTAGGGAAAAAAAAATGTTTATCTGAGTCACGGTAAGGGAAGATAAATGTTTTAGTTAAAAGAAAAGCAAAAGAGCTCTAGATAGTTTGTCATCTCAAGTGTTTCTTTATTTGCGACTTCTGTGAATTGTGTTAATAAAATGGTCATCTGGTCAGTCTGGCTATCTTGGCAAGGTAAGTGTTCTTCTTTAAGGAATGTCTATTACCCTAAAGGCAGAAGGTGCAGTGGCTGATGTCCACAATGCTCAGAGCTAGCACAGTTTAGCATGGACTGGCAATGTTCCTGCTACAGGGTACATCTTCTGCTCTGTGTGACATGTCTTCAGTCCTGAGACATTCTTGTCGTTTATTTATGTCTTATGTGTGGTGGGAAAAAAAACCATACCAAAAAATCCCAAACCTATCCTAGAAGCTTGTACCATTTTTGTCTCCAGGGGAAATGACTGGTTTACTTTAAAAGGAATCTGGGAGCAAACTAATGTAATGAAGTCTTAATGGGAAATGAGGGAGCAGACTGAGGAGTTCAGGCATTCAATGACATCAGTTCTGTGTGATTCTCACATACGTAATCTTAAAGATAGGTGTCCTGATTTCAGCTTGGATAGAGTTAATCTTCTTCCTAGTAGCAGGTATAGTGCTGTGTTTTGGATTTAGTACGAGAATAATGTTGATAACACAGTGGTGTTTTAGTTGTTGCTAAGTAGTGCTTGTATTAAGTCATGGACTTTTCAGCTTCCCATGCTCTGCCGGTGAGGAGGTGCACACAAGAATCCGGAAGGGAGCATAGCCAGCACAGCTGACCCAAACTGGCCAAGGGATATTCCATGCCATATGATGTTGTGCTCAGTATGTAGCCCCGGGGGAGTTGATCGGAGGGCTGGGATTGCTGCTCGGGGACAAGCTGGGCATTGGTTGGTGGATGGTGAGCAATTGTGCTGTGCATCACTCGTTCAGTATATTCTATTATTACTATTATTATTTCCTCTTCCTTTGCCGTCCTATTACACTGCTTTTATCTTAACTCAAGAGTTGTTTTTGTTTTTTTTTTTTTTTTGATTCTCCTCCCTGTCCCACCAGGGGAAGGGAGAGGAGTGAGTGAGCGGCGATTTTATGCTTAGCTGCCGGCTGGGGTTAAACCACAACTGTAGGCGAAGACTGGAAGTGGAGTTAATGTCTCATAATAATAGATACAGGTATTATTGTTGCAAGAAAACTTTACCTTGTATATTATCCATCTCTGGGTGCAGTTCTTATGGAGAAGAGCAGAAACAACATATGTAGGTCATGAAACTTTGATTTGAGATTAGCTAGTATATAGTAGTTAGCAAAGGTAATATAAAATGTGGAAAAATGCAGGGATCAATCCCACAGGATACTGCTTGCAGGAAGGAGCTGGGGAAATGCATGCCACGGCTGAACCACGAAGTACCGAGAGCCAAAGAAATATTGGGAGGTGGGAGAAATATCACTTGCTTCTTTCCATTATTAAATGTTTTTCTTGTATGAAATAGAAAAACACTAATAAATACAGACCTGATTCCCTACTGTCCCTCAGCAGGTATCTTTTTTTAAACTAAAATATTTGAATTTTGTTTTTTCTTGGCACAGGTGCAAGCTATGTTTTAGGAACCAGAGAGGAGAGAATCACTGAAAAGTCATTCTTTTTCATGCTTGTCTCTTCAGGCTGGATGTCTACATGATAGAATTAGTCTTCAGTCTGGTAGTATGCGAGCCTGAGAAAAGTGCAACGTAGGGACAGTTTGCTATAGACCTTCTCCAAAGCTGAGCTGAGCTTCATGAACCCCTGCAGCAACTCTTTTCCCTGTTGAGAAGAAAAATTGAAGGAAATGCTCGTGTTTCTTGAATTACTTTGGGTTACAGCAATTTGGCCTTTTCGTTTTTAAAAAGATTTCACTCTGCATGTTGGGATTTTACTACCTCTATTCATCATATTCACAAAGCTAGTAGACAAGGAAAAATTTCCCTTTTTTAGCAATATGGTTTTCAGGAAGAAAGATAATTTGCTATTTAGTAAACTATAATTTTTTTTGGCACAACATTTCTCTCAGTCTTAATACTCTGCTAGTCCCCAAACATGGCAGCATTGATGCAACTGGAGTGAGATCACAGCTCACTGAAAGACATTACAATGCTCACAAGGCTGCAGCAGAGTAACCCAGCTGGGAAGAAATATTTGTAGATCACCTGCTCTTCCTCTCAGACCCAAAGCAGGATCCATTCCACTTCAACAGTCTCTTAGGACACCTGTTAAACCATTTTTCGGGTCTTATAATTAATTACTGCTATCATACATCTACATTGCGCATGCAGTAAACACATGCAATCTGCACACGTTTCGTTACTATTCAGGGATTGACTTGGAACTGGATGGAGGAACCTCTGAAGAATACTCGTGAACTCCAGGGGATCTGCCAAGACAAGGGCAGGCTGAGGAGCTTCAGTTACAAACTCTTCATGGTATGAATGTCAAGTAGTATTTATGACAAGTGGTTAGTGCATTTAGAACCATTGTACACTATGATATTGCAAGGAATGATGCTAAGTGTTAACATGGGATGCATTCAGCACATAAACATGCTTTAGCTCGACTTCATATTTTAGTATTTTGTCTCTGCAGTAAGGCTATAGTGAGGTCTGGTTTGGGGGATGAAAGCCAGGTCCCTCCTATTGCACAAAAATTTCCATGTTCTTCAGCTAAAAGTTAGGGGCTTTTGCTCCTACTATAGTTCCTGAGACGCAATGCATTGACTCTTCTGATGTTCAGAAAGTGATCAGCCTAAATTCTTTGCCAATTTTAACCCATTTTTTTAATCTAAACATTATTGTTTATGATAAGTTTTTTCATTCATACATGTTTATAGGCAGATATAATTTCTATTTTCAGCCTTCTATTCATCAAGATACATGAGTAATATTTCATGCTTTCTGTTAGAATGGGCTGTACCCATCGCTATTTAGCAAAGAGTTTTGTTATATCATGCCAGCAGTGAGCTGCCTGGTCCTCAGTGCAGAGTGGCTATTAGTAGTGGGAATGAAGGAATTTATGGAAATAACTGATTCACTCCTTTATGTAGTTAAAATGTTGGTAGAAACAACTATTAAGTGAGAAAGAGAGACAGCAGTGCTAACGGGAATGTGTTTTGGCACCCCGCTCAAAGAGAGATTACAGGTTGAAAATGACATAAATTCATGCTATCTGTTTTCACTCCGAAAAAGCTTTGTGCCTTCCACAGAAACGTTGTGCAGCCTCACTATGTAGCATCACTGTGTCCAGACATTTGTTCAATAGAGTTTTTGGAGAGGGCTGATTGTAGGCTTCCCACAATGATAAAGGGGTGGGAAGGAGTTTCAGAAGGCAGCTGGCTGGCTTAGTGCATGTGGAAATGATTACTTTAATGGTGCTTTTATTTTATGGAATTATTAACGATGTTGGGGGGTAGACTAGATGCCTTGGAAAGCCATCTTTTTAAATTATGGTAAATGTAAATGAAGAAATTAAATAAATCCATATATTTGTCATCTCCCTTACCAGATCAGATAGCACCACAGTAGACAAAGCCACACCAATTACAGCTTAGACACGCGATCAAGTTGCTGCTACTTAAATAGTATCATGCATCAACTGAGCTGTGGTATAAGCTGTAACCACAGCTCCACCGCCAGTAACTCGTACCTTCACCACATCCATGGTGCAGGGTTGCAGGCAGCAGAATGAAGGTCCACCCTGACTGTAAGATGATGGCTTTTCCCTGCAGACTCTTGCTGCTGCAGCCCTGCCTGAACTCTCTGCTCTCCACCTGCTTCTCTCCTGCCTCTACTCCCTGCTCGTGTACTGGCTTAACAATACCCACAAGAGTAGCTGCGGTTCCACCAAGATAAGAAGCAGGTTGAGCTGACATATTTCTTACACTGTGCCACATCGCTTCAAAATGCAGTGCAGGTGCCGTCCAGGTTTTTTTGTCTTCAGAGGCTATCCTCTGGATAACAGGACAAAGGATGAAGAAGTATGCTGCATTGGCAGTACTTCAGCTTGGACTTCCATATGTTCTAAAATTCTGTCCTTTCCAGCTCTGTCCCATGTCTCTAAATCTAGCAAAGGATGCAATGCTGGAGCAATCTCTTAGGCCAAGTTCTCGTGTCACAGTCTTTGGACAAGAACAGATTCTGGCACACAGAAAGGGGTCTCAAAAGTACTAGCAAACTGAATAACATATATCCTGATTTTTAAGCCTAAACTAGTATGTGGCTTCAAATTTTAGTGCTACAAATCAAAAGGACAATAAAAAAGGGGGAGTGACATTTAGGTTGAAGATAAAGTATTAATTGATTAAACATTAATTAAAAGAAAAAACAATTGTGTGCTAGTCAGAATTTATCTTTCTCACTGGAAACAAAACTAGACTAATAAATCCCACCAAAAAAAAACAGCCCAAATATGATTTGATTTGGGATTATATCACCACCAAATGCAGTCATCTGAAAAAAAGGTCTTTTAAAATAATTTGTGCCAATGTACATTCACTGACCAACAATTTTAATGCAGAAAGGAAAGCAATAATTTCTCTTTACACAGATATAATTTCTCCTTAAAGTGAAATCATAAATGAAAAAGGATAAAGAATTTCCTTTAGTCACAGAATAGACAAATGGTAAAAAAGATATGATGACACTTTTTTTGGACTTTCCTTTCTGTTTTCTGACCTACAGCTGTGTTTCTCTTCAGGCATAATTTTTTCACAGCATGCACACCCCCTCTCATATATATTCGTCCTACAAAAATGAAGATGACCTCAGCTACTAGAATAAAGCAAGAAAGTTTCCTGCGAGGCAGGTTATTCAGTCCTTCACTTGACAGGATTTCTTGCAGCTTGGCTCTGAAGCACAAGGCCATAGCCAGCAACAACCCCCTTTGCCCAGTACAGGAGAACCTAGTTTTACATTTCCACCCTTGGCAGATTTGTGTTAGCACTGCAGGGGAAATGTCAATGGGAAGGGAGCAAAGCTGGCCATGTGAAAACACCTCAAAATTTATTCCTACCTCTCAAAGTTAGTGACAGAAAAGCAAGTTGCATTGTCCAAACCCAGCAAAGCAGTGAAGCTGTTGTTGATCAGTAGGAAGAGAAATGAAGGGGTTTCATCTGCCCAGTTGTGCTAAAAGACTTTCCACAGTGGAACAATAAATTAATTTTCTTTTGTTTTCAGGCTTTGATGAAGGTTGATTCTTACTTTTTTTTTTGTGTGTGTGGAATGAAAGGTGTTCCATTTCCCGTCGCTTCCAGAGTCTGTGATTTGGCCAAAAATTCTCTTGATATCTTTTGCCCTTCATAAAATGTGTGCCTTTGGAAATGAGTGAGGATGTGAGAATCCTAGTTACACCTAAAATAAAGTAATTTCTAGATATTCTGGTGGCACAGAAAGTTTTGATTGCGTAACTTGCACGACAGTGAAAACTCAGAACTAGGAAACAAAGCAAAAAAACCCAGAATGCATTAATTTATGTTTACCTATATTTTATTTTTCTACATCTCATAGTTTCTGTGGTCTTTCTTATGCTATCCTGATCTGTCAGTTTGGTAATACTGGTTTCAGTCATTTATCATCGTGGCAGTGAAGCAAAAAACCCCTTCCATTATTAAGCTTTTATCAGTATAAAGTACAATAAAGTATTTCACTTGCAAGGAATGCTGATCAAAAGACAACTCCTGCTCCACATTTTCTGCTGAACACTTGGAGATAATGCAGCAAAATATTTCAGAAATAATTTCTGAGATTAATGTAGTTATGTACTTGATTGAAAGTTGAGTTAATTGGAAATGTAGTGAGAACAATTCCAGTTGCACCAGAATACTTTGGAAAGATGCTCCATTTCCACCATAAATGCAGACTATTCTCTAGAAGCTGCAGCTGATCATGGATCAGCTTCTAGTTACTTGCAATGAAAATCGTCTTCCAATGGTATGTCTCAGTGTCTTGTAAGGGAGGGAGGAAAATAAAGGGGAAAAAATGAAAAGGAAGGGAGTGGAGGGAAGGGTGAGAAGATTTATTAAACTGCCTCAACAGTTGCAGTTTGTCTCCCTGTGTTATTAACAAAATGTGGGGAGGAAGAGAGTGAGGTAATGTTTTATACACAATGTAGTGGTGCTTCAGTGAACAAACTCATCAAGCTTCCACAACTGACTTATTTAACAATTATCTCTGTCTCCTTAAATAAATATCTGTTTTAAACCTTCATGGCCTCCCTTCTCCTTCTTTTGCTTTGGAAGGCTTCCATTTTGAGCCCTGAAAATGTATTGGAGTGCTATTATAGCTGAATCACACTTGCGCATTTTCAGTGTTGCAGACCTCTGTTATTTTTGTTCAGTTATGTACCTTAAAATGTTGTGAACTCCCTGAATCAAGCTGCAAGGACTGGTCTAGAATAGTCCTAATTAAATCAGCTTCTTCACTACATTTGATACTGACGCCATGAATAATGACTTACCCTAGATTTCAGTAACCAATCACCATAATATTTACTGGCAATGACTCCATGAAACTTGCTGCTATAGTAACTTAACCTTGGGCTTAATCCAGGCCTCAGAGGAGATGTTCGTTATCACCAAAGCCACTGCTGGAGCAAGCATCTGAAGCTGCAGTATTGGAAAAGATGCACCAGGGACTGCACAGGCTGAGTTTCTAAACTACTGTCTCGCCCGCTCAGGCCACTTGAAACTAGTGATAAGGCTGCATCACCCTGTAATAAGCATATGTTGAAAATCTTTCCTTTTTTCTGGGCTTTCTACAGAAAGGTACAAATTTCTCACTGCTCCCATTAGAGAACAGACCTATCGAGAAAGCAAGAAGATATCTGCAAAACTCAAGCAAGAAAGAGATATCCCAACCACCACCTTCTTTTGCCTCTTCTTTCTTGGGTCCCTCTCAAAACTACCATTTGATATTATTTCATTGATCCTGTAATAATAAAACAGACATAAATTTTGTTGGTTGGTTGGTTTGTTTGTTTGTTTTTCTCAGAAAAGTAGAACTGGAGCAATTTTTTTCCCCTGATGTGTCAGGCTTGGGGAAAGATTGCTAGGTGCACATGGGGATCTGTTGAAGGTCTTCCCCAGATATGTGAGCAACCACTTGCTCTGTTTCTAGCCAAAGCCAGGTCCTCCAGGAGTTGCTGGATGGAGGCACAACACAGGGAACACTAAAGCTTGCTTCTCTTCCACCAGCCTGCCTGGTCTTGCTGGTCAGCTGAACTGTCTCTGTGCAGGCATCCTGAGGTGGGTAATAAGGAACATATTGTTTTAGTTTTTCCATGTAAAAATAAATTACTTGTTGTTTTAGCAAAATGTCACGTTTCCCATGGGACACGTTGATTTTATGAAGTGGGACTTTCCAACAGAGAAGTTGCCTGACTGACAGACTCCCAGATTTACAAGGTTGAATGAGAAAAAGGCCACTGCATTTCAGCTCTGATGCATGCCAAACAGGCTGTGTATATAGGGGGGATCTAATTCCCAAATTTCATGCAAATAATGTTATTTTTAAGCCAGAATTTCCTTCTTACTATCAGCCTGTGGGTGTTTGAAGGGAGGTATAGAGTTCAACTTGGGTTGAGAAGTCCTGAGAGGGCGACACCAAAGGTGCTTGCGGGAGCAAGCACTCTGGACTAGGCAACAAAACTGGCCAATCAAAGATCCTTTTCCACCATCTTTTGCCTTCTTGTAGGACTTCCCTCCTCTCCAGCCTCCAAAGTAAGCATTTCAGGTCATCTTGATGTTTAAACAATACTGTCCTACAAGTGTAACATGATGTAATGTAGAGTGTAAGCGAGATACCAAATTTCTAACCTGATATAATTTAACCTGGAAGATTAGGACTGCGTTGGAAATGTTCCTTCTCCTGCTCATGAGCAGGAGTGTTTGCTCTGGTTCCCTAGCTATAACCTAAACTTGGCTTCAAAGGGAGAAAGCTGACCTTTTGTGTAGTTCCTATTGGAGATTGCCAAGTTACCCTGAAGACACTAAAAATAATTTGCAGTTAGCTTAGAGTGACAAGTTTAAAATTCACTTATCAAGTACAGCAATTTATTTTTACAATGTTGCAAAATGGCTTGGGACCAGCTAATTTCACTTGAAGGAACAAACACTGCCACAGCCAGAAAGCACAAAATGTGCAACAATAATCCTTAAGGCAACACACTGTAATTTGCCTTCTTCTGTTTAATGCCATGTCAAACAGAAGGATTTCTACACATTTCAGATGGTGACTGTGTTGTCTTGCCTTGGTTTGAGTTAAAAAAAAAAGAAAAAAAAAAGAAATTGATTTACTTCTGAGAGCAGTGATAGATGAAGGATATGACATGCACTGAGCATGCCTAGTTCCTTGCTCATGCCAAAAAATTCCCAGAAGGATAAATCTCGTTTCCTGCCTTACTTCACAGAATTTAACTTTTTAAACAAGTCATGTTCTGTGGTTTGGATTCTGTGTTTATTTCAGGGTTTGTTTCCAGGCTCATGGACAATAATAGTACATGGGTCTGAAATATCTGAACACTTCATGTGGAGAGAAATCTTGGTGTTTTAATCTCACTTTAACCCTTATTATTTGCATTAATTCTTATAAACCATCCCTTACAGATAAGTTGCAATAAAAGCTGATATTTTCCAGGTATAAGCTGGAAAATATGTGAACTTGAGCTTTCTTTTAAGTCAAACTTATTTCCACGATTTCAGGCTGTACTTATATATGCATACCGTAGACTTTATTTATTTTAGAAAATATGGAGCTGGAAATTAAGACTTAATTTTAAAAATATGTTCTGTGTTTAAACTAACTTATGCATTTTATACATACATACACACACATTCATACATAAACCCTTTGTGATTTACTGATTATAGTTGGATTCAAGTAGAATTGGAAGCAGAACATGAACTGTATTGAACCTGTTAGCCCAACTGTGTTTAGAAGTTTGTAAGAATATATGTTTCTTTCTGGATTTCCATTAACAGCAGTATCCTTAAAAAAAAAATAAAAACAACAAATAAAACACTTCCATGTGATTTGATTATATCTTTCAAAAACATGCAGTGTTATCCAAACATCTAGCAGGTACAAATTTGAGAATGTACGTGAATATAATGTATACATATAAGAGGACACATACACACACACACAGACAAAGGGAAAACAAGGATCAAACTTGAGACTTAACATGTCTTGCTAGAGTTTAAACTTTAATAATGCCCTAAATTATCTCCCTAAAAAGTACCCAAATCTTTGTTCATATATGCAATACTAGTTCTTTTTAGTAGGCTAATGATATTCTGAAAAAAGAACAGTTATGCTGTGAAGGAAAGCAAAAATACAAAACAAAAGAAAGTTAAAAAGTTGGTGCTACAGAATCTCTTCTAAGCTTAATGGAAACCTGATAAATTAGCTAGCTTCTGGTGGGCTTGGGTTCGGCTGTTGCATTTTTTTTATTTAACCCACATCTTTTTCAAACCTTAACTAGCTCTACACTGTATTTTTACCTACTCACATTCTGGGTTTTAGTGTATTCTAAAAATGAGTAATTTCTAACTACTTAACACATATCTCAGTAAGCTTAATATACACTGTAGTTATTCCTAGACAGATAGATAGTTGTAAAAATATATATGAGTGTGTGTGCATTGGAATTTAAATATGAATATAGGTATATGTATATATGTGTATATATGCCCATAAAAATCAACAAAAATGATCATATTTTAGATTCTATTAAAAGAAAAATCTTAATGGACAATAGAAAGAAGATTTCCCATTAATACTCAGCTGAAGCTTAACTAGAACAGCTGGTGTTTGTCCAAAGTGGCAGTTCTATGTGTTTCTGTTTACTTCTACCTGATGATCTTCTTATCACTAACTATTCTTTAAGCAAGAGTGCAAATTTTGTCATGGCAATATGGGGATTTTTCCTTCTTCTCAGTGTAGGACTAAACTTGAAAATTTTAGGAAGTAGTAGTAAAGACTACATGCTGAATTAGTTCAGTATGACTACTTCACTTCTCCATTTTACGATACCTGTGAGACTAGTTTCCAGAGCCCCAGCCTCGTTTCTTGACACCCAAAATATGTAGCAAATGGCAATCCCTGCTGTAATGCTAATACTCTGAAATCTGTCCAGAAGCCTCAGTTCTTCTGCTTTCCATGCAAGGATGCATGACCTTTAAGTAGGAACCCAAACAGCAGTTCAAAGAGGAGTTCCTTCAAAGAGGGATTCCTTCAAACTAATACAGACATCATTCTTTCTTTGGCCCAAAGAGGAGTAACAAAAACAGCTGCTTCCACAGTATTACTGAGGAGCAGGGGTGAAAGAAAAGGGAAAGAAGGAGTCTGACAAGCTTTACTCTTGCTCCATGTGGTGTCATGTGGTCCCTGTTACACAAGACCAAGATATGTGCACCTTGGACATGGTCCATATATGAATCAGGATGCTATTCAGCTGCTGCTCCAGTACAGAAGGTCATAAGAACAGAATCACAGAACCACAGAATCACAGAATGCTAGGGGTTGGAAGGGACCTCTGTGGGTCATCTAGTCCAACCCTCCTGCTGAAGCAGTGTTACCTACAGCAGGCTGCACAGGACCTTGTCCAGGCGGGTCTTGAATATCTCCAGAGAAACAGACTCCACAACCTCCCTGGGCAGCCTGTTCCAGTACCATCCTAACACTGGCTCTAAGGGACACCTAAAGAAGAAAAGCAGAGAGCATAAATGATACTTCCCTGAATAATCTCTCAACTTCCAACTATTTTTAGGGGATTTCCTGAGTTTTGACATGATTTACCAAGTCAACAATCCTCAGCGGATATCTTTTCCATGTTCTTGTCCAGTCTCCCCTTGAACACATGTAAGTTTTTGCATCTACAGCATTCTTTGGGGAGACACTTCACAAGTCCACTGGTCTGCGGACATAAAGAACAAGCTTTCTTTGAAGCTTTCTGATTCTTCCTTGTTGCGATCTTCATGGCACACCCCTGCAAGAGGTAGTACCTAACTCAAAGCACACCAGTAATGAATTTCCAGCCATTTTCTTTTTTTAAAGACCAGAATGCTTCCAGCATCTCATTTTCCTAAGGCTGAGACAGAAAGAGTATATCTGGGTTTGAGGTATTGTGCTGCCATGAGGCTGAGACAAGCTCAGGTTTCTGAACCTCTGCAGTTTTAGTGCGCTTCCTGTCATGTTGTAGATCTCTTTTCCAGCTGAATCTAAACATGCTACCCAATTCAAATGGTCTGTTTGCTGCTTGGGGTGTGAACAGCCTCATATGCACTTAATGCCCAGCACACAGAGACCAACACTTGTCTGGGTAACCATGGCACTTGTAAATAAATAAAATTATTCTCATTTATTATTACCATACAGTCCCCTCTAAAATAAAGCAGTGTCTATAAATGGGCAGTTTCCCTGTAATTGTTCTCCTGGGGCCTCTTCCTCTCCCTCACAACTGTTTCAGAAACTTTGTCTACACAGTCATAACACCAAGTTCTCAACCTGGTACCTCTTGCTGTCTTTCTATCTTGTTGCCTTAGATGCTTTTGTAACCAAATATAAATAATGTCATTTGCTTTGCTTTTTTTCTCATGGTTCTTAGGTTCTCTTTCCACCATAACTGAACCCTCAGATACCCTCCTTTTGGTTTCTTTGCCAACTATCTTTGGTAAGTACTTCGCCAGTGTCTTAAATTTAGTAAAGAATACCCCTAAATATTTAACTGAGTTCTTGGAATAGTTTTACATTTAATAACTCTTGCTGCATCAGAGTTTCCTAGATGTTTTTCTTTTGACTCATCTCCTAGAGAGTGAGAGTCTCTTTGCAGTGTTTACCTGAGAAGAAGGTATCTCCTGAAGGGCTGCCGGTTTTTATGTGAATTCCTTTACTCGCAAGCCCTGCTGACGTACGGAAGAAGGTTTTTGAAGTATGCTTCTTAGATAAACTCATAGATTATGCCCAGGAATGCACCATGGGGCAGATAAACTATCATGAGAAAAGGAACTTTTCATGTGCCTGTGTATTTTGTTTTTTTTTAACTAGACCAAGCTTATCTTTACAGCTGCATGTGCAGGAATTTATCAGTCTCCTTAAAACCTTCCTCCCTATGTACTCAGCTGTCTCCTGCAAAGCCACGTCACTTATCACTGAGGTGTACTCTTCTTCGGCTGCAGGCTTACGAGTTTCTCTTTAAAAGCTATGAGGAATATCTTCAGTTTCACCAAAACAATGAACCTTGCCCAAATGTGCAAAGCTACAGTCCTCATGCTAATAAGAACAGCAGTGAAGGAAAAGATATTTTTCGTACTAAAAAATGTGCTGTGATTCTCTGTCTACTTAACACTTTTCATGATGAGATTCAATCTAACTTTAGCTACGCCACTGTCACCAAATTTTAAGCCATCTTTTGTCCTCAATGCCAGTAAATTAAATAGGACTAGCAAACACTGCCGGCCACTCAAATTACAGCAGCTACACCACTAAATTCTCTGGTATGACTTTTCAACAAGGTCAGTCAAAAGTTTCAGAACAATTTCTGACACAACTCAGGACTTAGCATGAGCTCTTCCAATGGGTGTTTTGGAGGGTAAAGTAATTTAGTAATGTTGATGGAGCCAGGCTTTAGCATTTGACTTAGAGGACAGAGAGCAGTACTTGGTATATTTAATTTACTACTACAGCTGAAGATTAGGAAAACAGTGCTCCTGAAACAACAAGATCCCTACCTTGCCAGAGGAAACAGTTCTTTGATAAGTACTTTGGAAACCCTCTAAAGGAAGACACCATTTTCCTAACTGAAGTATTTGTGTTTAGATACCATCTTCACTGACTGCTTTGGGGCAGAATCCTGTCAATAGGAGAGAACAGTACTGGCATAATACTTCTGCATTGGCTTCCTTCTGGAGAATCACAGTCATTAGTACTGTCACGTAATTACACTCATTAGAAAGAAGGAAAATGTAGCACAGAAAGAATCTGTAGCTCTCAGAAACGTACTGTTCCTGTTAGGGGCACAACTCACTCCTGCGTCCTACAACTCAGTCTCTCTTCTCCCACTCAGGCGCTGTGGTGATGATGTCAGGCAAATTCAGATTTAGGTTGCAAAGAAAACAAGATAATATTTCTTTTGGATGGTCACTCTTTCTGCTTTAATGTCTACTTATCACAAAATGTGACAGGGCATGGATTAACAACTTGTTGAATCCAAACACGCAATCACAGAAAATGGAACTGAAAAAGGTTTTTGAGAGGTCAGATGGTACATTGCATTGCCCCAAGGCAGAGTCAGCTCTGCGAAGGACTTTGTGGACAGCTGTTAGAAAAACAGCTGTTTTAAGGATTTGTAATGATGGTAACTTCACCCTTTCTGTAAGCAATATGTTCCAGTCCTTCACTATCTCTACCACTTGAATGTTTTTACCTGATGTTTAATTTCAGTCACCTTTGCAGCAATGTAAGGCCATTATTTTTTGTCCTTTCCCCTTCTGGCACAGAGAAAACATTCCTTTTTTCTCTGCAACACCCTGTATTAGGTTTGAATACAGTTGATATGCTTCATCCTCAAATCTTCCCTTTTCTGGGTTATGCATGTCCAGTGCTGTCAATTTTTCAGAAACGGTCATGTTTCTAGCTTTATGATCATTTGCATGTTTTGTTACTGATGGGACTACGCAGACTGCTGGATGAACTTCCTAAGCCAAGTGACCACATACTGCCAAGAACAAGGAAGAGGACATGGCCACGTAATTGAGGAAAAGGTAAAACAGAGCAGTAAAGCCTTTTCTGACAGCATAGACTAAAATTTGCTTAACCAGTCATGAAACTTAAATGAGGAAAGCAAGTGATACCAGCAGCAACAGGGAAAAGTTGCTTTGAGTTTAAAAGGAAAATAAAGATTGGGTTTTTACACACGTTCCTCTACATGACTGCACATTAATTGGTGTGAATAGGTAGACAAGTCTTCTTTCAGATGAAAACTTGTTTCTTTTGTCAGCTTTTCTTCTCACTCTACTGCCCAGTCACAGTGATACTCCAAACACTGATAGAAATGGGGTCATCTAGAAAATCCTCACAATCCTGAAGAGGTTAGCACTGGAAGACCACCCACAGTCACACATTAGACACTCCTCCAGACTACTACCTTGTGAACTGGATATGTTTTAGGATGCTTGTCTAAAGCCTTGGTTAACATTTCCTGTCTTTTTGGATTGGGGACCAGATTTTGTCAAGACTTTATTTTCTTAGAGAGTAGATGAGTCATGAAATTCTAAGTTACTCTGAAGTGGATTTCTTTTGGGTGTCTCTAACTGCAGAATAAAATATAGGAGCATTTATTCCTCTAATGTTGGCTGGTATATGCCACACAATTTTAGGTAGTGATTCTGAGGTTTCACATATTGAAAATAGGTATGTAAAACAGCTTGGAAACAGAATTTTTCTAATTTTATTTGCAAAGTGGACAGGATCAGGACAGCAGCCGAAGAACAGTTATCCGTATGGTTAAATTGTTAATCTATTCCCTGGTGCTCGTTTGGCTCACATCAAATAATACTGTCTTTCTGGGAACTAGCACATGCCAAGGACCATTCCCAGGGGGCAATTTGGATGCAGCCAACCTGTTCTGTAATGTAAAAGAATTTATTAGTATGACTGTGGCCAGACTATGTCATTTGGCTTCCAGGCCAACAAGTGGACCTAGATACTCTTTTTCTTGCTACCCACTGTTTGTTGCCTTGGGGCAGCAGCTTCAGGGGATCAGGTAATTCCTTAAATTCTTGAGTCTAATGTTTTTCTGTATCATCTGCCATAATTTTCAGAATTCTTGGAAAAGTTCCTATTGAATGACCTTCGTAATTATGAAGTATAAACACAAATATTTCTGCTAACTACATTTTTTAACAGTGTTAGATAAAATCATTGCAACATTTATCCAGCGATGGCTTCTCGGTCTTCATTAGAAATTCACTATTAACACAGATTATTAAACCTTCTGTTAACCTTCTGTTAAAAACAAATTTTAATATGGATTGCAACGCAATCCACCATCTAATCTGTAAGGTAGAAGTGCCACAGGTCTTTAGTCAGCCAAAGTCGCCTGTCTATACCGTTTTGCTGTATTTATTCTTTTTTGTTACTCAAATGTTGCACAAACAAATGAGTATAGTCAGATTACCACAACATTCACAAAATGAAAACCATTTGATATACCAGATTTTAGATTATTTTTAAATCCATTCCAAACAGCAAGAGGTAGTTACAAAAAGTTTATTTTGCGTTCCATTTGAAAACGTTTTCATCCATGGCAATTCGCCTGATCCCTATTGGGAAAACAGAGACCTAATTTTGTCCTGCTTAATACAAACTGAATTCCCAGTGACTTCACTGGGAGTTTTGCCTGAACTAGGAGCACAGAAGAAGGCCCTATAAACTTTCAAGAATATCCGTCTGCTTTCCTATGGCCTAATCTAATCTCTGTATTTTACCAAGTACTTACTTTGTAGCTCTATATCAAAGTGCTTTGCAAAGTATCACATCCTTATGCAGCATTTTTGGACTTTTGGTAGAGATCATAATTTTGCAGGAACAAAGCATATTTAAAAATTTCACGTGCACTAGGTGGTTCTACACCCTTCTGTACAGAGCTGACAGCTCTGAACATTGATACTGTATCAAAGAAAATATCCTCTCGTTTCCCATGACTTTTTACTACTAACAACTTCTGTTGGTAACAATAAGTGAATATCTTGGATTCAGAAAATAGTAAATATAGCATAAAAAAACCAACCATTTCCAAGAATGTATTTTCTCTGTGGTTAGGATACATTATACTATTCCACACTATTGAGCTAGCTAGTGCTTGGAGACAAAAAAAAGAGGTGAAATCTGAATGGGAAAGCCAACTTTGGCAGGAACACTACAGCTGGTTTTAAGGAATGAAAAACAGAAGTTAAAAAAAAAAAGAAGAAAGAGATCAGAAAACATGTTTTTCAATTATATATCAGATGAAGGGTAGATTATGGAGAAATTTAAAAACAGAAGTTAAAAAAGAAAGAATGAAAAAATGGGTGCTGTCTTTTTTTTAAAGATGGAGTGCAACTGGAAACAGCATGCAGCCAAAGGTCAGGGTCAAGAGTAATAGAATCCTGGCACTACGTGCTAGTTTATCTTCTACACAATGAACTGCTGCCAAACCATATACACAATGTCGTACAGCAGGGAAAAGTGTCTGATGCATCTCCAGAGTATTTATGAGGGCTTCTGTTTTGAAGATAGTTTCTTAGGTAACAGAATAATAACATAATGGGACTATTTCTCATTTATCAGGGACCTTTATTTTTTTTTTCTTTTTGGCTTACTCTGCGAATTAAACTGCGACAACTGTTTCCCCTTTCTGGACTCCCTCTCCTAGTATTAAGAGAAATGGAGTTTTTATTTCATTTTTCAGATTTGCATTACGAGAAAGATTTCTGTGGTGGTGGTACAAGAGCTGATTCAAATAATACTAAGTCTTTCTCAGCACCTTAGGAAATAAATAATTCAGTTGGAATGATATACATTTGCAACATTTAAGGGAGATGAAAGAAGGTCTTGACTAAGTTGTTGCTTCTTGGACTCTGTGCCTTCCTGTCTCTCATGTAGTACTGTGTGTCATGCTTTGTTTCTTTTAGGCATGGTAGTATATTTATACTCTGCTTGCAAAGCCTTCCCCTGCCAGTGTACATTCAGAGCACAATCCAGTAGTTTGTTTTTCTACATTTCCCCTTATTTCACAAATGTATAAATATTCCAAAATTAGTTTTAGAAAACAGTTTATCTAAAGCATATCATATTTTTTTTAAGTAAAAACCTTGCAGGTGTACAGCAAGAAATGCAAGAAAGCAATATGTCAGAGTCTGATCCAGCACTGGGAGCAAAATATCTTCATTAATGGAAAGTGGATTAAGCTCACAGCAGTTGCTCTGTAATATTTATATTCCAGCCTCTCATGAACTTTAATTAGGGGACAAGTGAGATCACATTAACTTCAGCAAAACAAAATCCACATATTCACTTACCTCAGAGTAGCCTATGCCTAATTTCCTAGCTCTGATCTGGCTTTCCTCCAAAGTAAATTATTCATGTGGCCATGAACATTACTTGACAAACAAGGTAGCGCACAAGATGAGATGCTACTTGTTTCAAAGTTGTGACTTCAACAGAAGTATGCACTATTTTTTACAGTTTAATTTTTTATAACCATTTGTAAGAGAAGTATAGACAGAGGCCTGGTTCATTCCAGTAAATGAAGTATTTCAGTGGAATCAGTTGCCTGATAAAGAGGAACTTTCTATGAGACAGAGGTTTCCCTAGAGAACCCCATGAAAACAGTAAGAACTGAAAAGGTGCTCAGCCTCTGGTCCAAAACTCCAGCTGAAATCCCAGCACTCTGTTTTAAGCTGTTGAAAGGTGAGAAAATAGATAAACTTCGCGACGTCAGTAAGGAACACAGGGTTCAACATTATGCATGAAACAGGGAGCTTCATAGTCGAGGAGATTCACAGCACAAAGCAGTAGAGTTGAATCAAAAGACAAGAGAGTCCATGTTGTTATTACAAAGGAATCAATTTGGGTGAACATGTTCAGCTCCTCTCCCATACTGAATCAAACTCCTGAATTGTGCTGTGATTCATAAAAGAGGCATTAAAGCAGACAAGTGACTGTAAAGCAGTGTTATGTAGTGCTACACTAGGAGTACAACCAAAGACCCTAAGAGTTTGTCTTGAGCTTGTTTTGCTTGAGATACTGGCTTCCTGCACTAAAGTAACAACCCCAGAAAAACTATGACTCCTGCTGCTGCCCGAGGCTTTATCAAACTCAGTCCTCTGTATGAGTTCTTGATCCCAGAGAACCACTCGAAAGTTATAAATTACACAGTAGGTCCAATCCTGCAAAACCACCTGTAACTGCAAAATTCCCAGGACCAATTTTTCTAGGGCTATGGGCTGTTTACAGTTCAGATTATTAGAAAGCAAAATAGGATTCTGATGGGTGTTACCGGTATCTGAACGCACAGCATGGAAAAGGGTAACCAAAGGGTGTGACGCAGGTCTGACACCAGGCAGCAGTGCTGCCTGCAACAACAGAAATAACAGCTTTATCCTTGTTTATCCCTCTGCAAGTTAAACCTCAGTTATAGCAGAGTTTTAAGTAGGACTGTCTGAGAGGCTGCAGAGAAGGACAGCCCTTTCATTGAATGACATTCACCTACCTGCATCTAGCCCCCTTCTGAAAGAAGCTATTTTCAGATGCGTATTCTGCATGCTAATATACTTTTTCCTGATTTCAAGATTTTCTAATCTTTTGAAATGTTCTGCTAAATGTTCACCGTCTTGCAAGTAAATAATTTTCTTTCAGAAGAAAAGTAGTCAACTCTTTCCTTCCACCACACGATTTCTAAGTGAAAGCAATTATTCTTTCTTTAAAATATTCATGTTTAGATTCTAGCTTTGTAAACAGAAGTGCTGAATTCCTATATCTACTGGCATGTCCAAAACTTGTCTCTTGAGAGTCTCAGACAGAACTCAGGACCCACGCTGAGTTGTGCTCAGAATCAAAACCCATCATTTTTGAGATGAGATTGAAACATAGCAAATTCAACTTCCTTTTCTTGAAACTGAAGATGAATTGTAGTAATGATGGAATATACAACAAAATCAAATTATGCTGTTACTGGCTCTGTATACAAACCAAAATATAGTATTTCTTTGGCCAGGGAGCACTACTGCTGAATATCAGTGAGGGTTAATCTTGCTAGCTGTTGCAAAAGTCTGTATCCAAAACGTGCACAGAGTAATGCTGGCTCTAATTATTATGCTGCATGGAGAGATCAGTCAACTTTATTCCTAGCAATTCACTAACTTTTCTTTTGTGTAAACTTGGCACAGAAAGGCTTTTGCTATTGAACTAAATAAAACCCTCAGCACATGGCCACAGCCCAAGCGGACACTTTATCATTTGTGTATATAGAGACATTTGATTATGGTTTAATTATACAATATGCTGCTATTTATTTTCAATCAGTCTGCAAAGTCCATAATTGTGGATTATTTACTGATGAACTACTTACAATTCATTATTCTGTTATGTTAATGTATTCAAACCCAAAAACATATGAATGTTTAATAACCTAGATTGAATCTGTTGGTCTTTTATTGGTCTTCAGGAAGAAAGATATGTAGAAACTGACAATTTGGTAAACCAGAGTTACACAACATTGAAAACAAGCTTTGTTTTTTTTGATTTTTTAAGTTTCTAAAAATTGTGTAATTTATCATATCATTATTATTTGCTACTGTATTTATGGTTCTCATCTTCTCCGGATGGTATTTAATCAGTTGCAGAAATCAAGTTCCAAACAGTGTGATTTTCCACGTCATGAAAATACTTCATAACTACCCCTTTGGACTCCTAATTTTAAAATTATAGCTTACAGCTTTCCCTTTTTTTAAATTTCTTTATTCAGCTTCTCCCTAGCCCTAGAGGGAAGAGGGCTGCATAAATGATCAGAGGACTGGAACACTTCCGTGAAGAAAGACTGAGAAGGTTGGGGTTGTTCAGCCTGGAAAAGAGAGGGCTCCAAGGAGACCTTACTGCAGCCTTTCAGCACTTGAATGCGGCTTATAAGACAGATGGGGACAAACATTTAGCAGCACCTGTAACAATAGGATGAGGGGTAATGATTTTAAACTAAAAGAGGATAGATTCAGCCTAGATATAAGGAAGACATTGTTCTTATAATGAGGCTGATGAAACAGTGGAACAGGTTGCCAGAGAGGTGGTCCATGCCTCATCCCTGGAAGCTTTCAAGGTCACGATGGATGGGGCTCTAAGCAACCTGATCTAATGGTAAATGTACCTGCTCATTGCAGGGGTGTGGATTAGGTGGCCTTTAAAGGTTCCTTTCAACCCAAACCATTCTATGATTCTATCCTATGATTCTATGAATTACTTAGAACATTTGGATTTGTGCCAAAAGCAGAGGTTTTCTTGAGGTCTAGCAGACCTCAACTGCATTTTTTTTCATCTCCTGTGGAGGTGTCCCGGTCCAGGGATTACAGATCCTTCTGAAGTTGCATTTTACTACTACACAAATATTTTAATCAATTTCTGGGTCACAGAGAAAAGACTAGAAAAACTCAATACAGGACTGCATGAGGAGGCTGAAGTGGCAGTCCCTGCTTCTGTTCATACACAAGATTACGGATCTGCTCCAAAACGGTTCAGAGGAAAGCTGAATTGGAGTAGTTTATAACCCAGATAACTCTGTAANCTTCAGTTTTGCTATNGAAAAGGGAGAGAGCAAAGCAGGAAATAGGTGATCCACTTCTGAATTTTTTGCCCTCATGGGCTGATTTGTTGCACTGTAAAACATCAACACACCCATCAGAATCTAGAGCTTAATTACGAGACAAAGAAGTGGAGCAAGATGGGCACCGAATATGCTTCTAAAAGCACATTTTGACTCCACAGTCATGTACAAAATTTCTTACTCATACAGTCCCTTTCCAGAGCCCCAGCCTAGATCTTAGGCAAATACACTAAGGATTTGCCAGTGTATTTGAGCTTGCCAGACTTTTCCCTCATTATTTTTTATCAATTTCACTTGATTTTGCAAGGTTTTGTGCCTGCAGACTTCTAAGACTCCTCAAATATGAAGAGGTCTCTTTCTCCTTAAAAATACCTACCAGACAGTTGCATATTATTGATTTGATGTCAGTTCTCACTGGCAGTGAAACAAAACTGGGACTCTAGATTTGCCAGTGTGCAAGGACCACAAAAATGCAACATCGCTTTCATTTATCTGTTTCTGAAAGGCAATTCATAACTTTCAGGATAGTTTCCTACTAAATCTCTTTAAAATGTTCAGCCCATTGACAAAGACAGAAATTGCAGATGAAATGTTTCAGGTAAGAGAATAGGAGACCCAACCCAACAATTGCTTCTCTGGCTAACTTCTCTTTTATGACTTCTCAGAGGATTCTTTTGCAATGTAGACTGTAGGATCAGATGCATGATTTATATAGTAAATTAGCAGCATAAGTATGACAAAGTAAATCACCACTTTAATATAGTAATAAAACGTTATATTAAGGCTTCAGTATAAGTGGTTTGTACAAAGGTTAGTAATTGAATACTAGATATTAGAAGCATATCACACACTTTAGAAGTATTTGTTATGGATGGTTACAAGCACATTAGTAGGTGTTATTGATCTGTTCATTCTATAATTACCTCTAAGAAATGATTTACCATTTACTAAAAGGGTTACTACTCAAGTATCAACTTTTCAGACATTATTTATAGATATTCCATAATGTTAAGGATGATGACTATCTCAGGTTTAATAAACCAGTTCTGTAGTTTTTCTGTCATTAGGTTTACTGAGATCATTTCATTAACATATATACAAACTTTTTAGTAGATCTTTTTAGTCATGGTTGAAGTTATAATGTCCATACGAAAATAAAAATTGTAGCAATAATAATACCCATATTCACAGAATCACACAGAATAGTAGGGGTTGGAAGGGACCTCTGTGGGTCATCTAGTCCAACCCCCCTGCCGAAGCAGGGTCACCTACAGTAGGCTGCACAGGATCTTGT
>Ga0065711_1034072_pt1 | contig 24347 bp, 11 predicted proteins | sample Hoacrofraction12_FD_59098 | JGI IMG/M metagenome (GOLD analysis project Ga0065711, IMG submission 59098) | Hoatzin crop microbial communities from Cojedes, Venezuela - Epithelial fraction 12 v2 (version 2) | ecosystem: Host-associated > Birds > Digestive system > Esophagus > Crop | place... | reverse complement strand
CCCAAAACTCAGCCTAGGGTGCGGGCCCCCCCCACCCCTATCTTCACCCAAGGGTGCGGGGCCCCCCCCGCCGAGCTTCACGCAAGGGTGCGGGTGCTTCCTGCTCCTGCCTCGGCTGAGGGGCCCGGTGCCCCCCAGGAGCGCTTCGGGAGGTCGGGCGGATGCCCGGCCGTGGCCCGTGTGAGTCCTGTCAGGTGGGAACAGCCGGACCCTCCGGCACCCGCAGGGAGTTGGAGGGCTGCTCTCGTCTCGCCGGACTGAAGGGGATCTGCTGGGAGTGAGATTAGTCAGGATTGTTTCAATCTTTGGCAAAGTCATAAAATTTCGCAGCGATCATCTTAAAAAGTGGTCTTTTATTCTGACGTGTTCACTGACGGTCTTGGTCCTTTCTAGTGGGCTGCTTCGAATAACTGCAGAAGGCGAGCGAGCCGACAGAATTCTTGCTTTTGGGAACGGGGAATGACTTTGGACTCCTTCAGCAGATGCTCTGCCTTCTGAAGCTGTTACGGTTTGCTGTATCGTGGCAGTCGCTGCTGAGATAATGGGCTGTAGCGGTTCTTCTGGAGATATGCGGTTTATTAAGCGGTGAAGTTTCTGCAGTCTGTTCTTCTAGACACAACATGGGCTTTTCTGATTACAGAAGAATCCTTAGGAATCTTATTTGCATACCTCCCAAGAAAGTGTCAGGCAGTAAACATGTCGTGTCAGAACCAGACAAATTACTCTTCCTGCTTAGGAATGGGTAACAGACCTGCGAGGTGACATCCTCTGGAAGAGGAAAAAAAAAATAGTTGTGGTTGCATTGGTGTGTAGGGCAGTGACCATCTTCAGCTGATTAGTCTGGGGTGACAACTGAAATATTGCAGTCCTACAGCGTGCGTGCTGTACCAACTCATGCAGGTGCCGTAATGAATCACGCTGTCCTTTCTCACAAGCCTGAAGGCTTTCCCTCGGAGACTTCTGAGCTGAGCCCTTGTACCCACCTCCACTCGCATGTGAGGTCGAATTTGGAAATGGTTGCAAGCCTGAAGGCTTTCCCTCAGAGACTTCTGAGCTGAGCCCTTGTACCCACCTCCACTCGCATGCAAGGTCGAATTTGGAAATGGTTTCTAGCTGGTGCACGTGGCGATAAAGGAGTCAGAAGAGTTTTTACGGTCCTGCCCCTGACAAAGCAGCCTTCTGTCTTGATTGCTGCTGCCTTGACTGGGGGAGGAAATATTCATGACAGCCATCTCGGGAAATAATTCAGTCTTTATTGGGAACAAATACAATTATATTAAGTAAACACTGTCAGAGATGAAATCTAAACAGAGTGGCTGGTTCATTAGCTAGATCAGCTGTTTACTTATCGTTGTGATGTGTATGAGAGCGGGTGACATGTGCTGCTTCATCGTTTTGTGGGAAACGGTATTGCTCAAACTAAATCCGTGTTTTGGTTTGGGCTGCTTTCGCCCTCAGAAGCTGCTGCTCAGGTGATGGGTACGGGCAGTGTGCTCGCTACCGGCGGGGCTTGGGCGTATTTCTGGGGAGCGGGCAGAGCCCAGGGGTACGCCGGGAGGCGAGGGCCTGTGCGTCCGTCCTGCATCCATCTGTCCCGCACCCATCCCGCGTCCAGCTGGGCGAGACAGCGCTGGCCCTGGGCGGTGGGCTCATCTCGGGGTGTGCTCCCCGCCGTGCCCGGGAGCAGGCTGTGCGTCGGGGCAGTTTCAGCGTGTTGGAACGAGGAGATTAATCGTAACTCCTTCCCTGAAACGCACTGGTGCGCACTTTGTTCGGTCCTACCAAAGTGTGTGTTTGCGCTGTTGTTAGCTGCCGGAAAGTTTGTTACGCTGAAGATAACAGAATAATTCTTTTGCTTCCTGTACAACACCCTCCTCGCTTCGCTTACAGTGAGAGCTCTAGCCAGCAAATGCAGAAATCCTCCTTGGATAGTACCAGCTTAAGAGAGAATTAAACTTTTCACAGCTAACCTCAGGCAGTACGCTTTCCCTCTCTGCACTGTAACCCTGGGCACTTTTTAATAACACTGAGGCATTAAAGAAGCAAAGATTAGAAGTTCTGCTGTGTTGCTCTTTTTGTGTTCATAACCTTGAATCTTTTCCTGCTTACAGCAGCAGACAAGAATAGGTAATACTGAGGATCCTGAAGTAATGTTGTAGCTATGTACCTTTTTAAAGAAAGGTATATTCTCCCTTCAAATATTCTGTTACATTTTTTCTACTGATCTTAAAAGATTTCAGAGACCTTTTGGAGAGGCAAGATGATTTAACATATGGAGAGTTTTCAGTGAAAAAGTGAAAGTGAAGAAGTGGCTGTTGAGGAAGGAAATGAGAGAACACAAAAGTAATAACGGTGATACAGACAGTTGGACATAAGACCTTTCTTTCTGACAGAAGACTACCGCATATGTGTGTATTCATTGAAAGCATATTCAGAAGTTGGGGAGACAAAAGTCCTACTCCAGGTAACCTGACTGCAGAAGTTTGTTTCTGCAAGACACAGTTTAAGGAGAAAGTGCTTGAAGGATTCGGAGGGAGAGGTTAAGTATTTATTTGTCTGCGTTATCAGACATATCCGGACAGAACAAAATAATCCTTAACCTAAGGAGCTTCTAGTTTCCAATCTATACCAAATAGAAACAATGAAAATATGTTAAGGTCTGTCCTCAGAGTCTTTAAAAGCGTATCTGCTTTTGTGTGAGTAAGGACACCTGCTATCTGATAGTAAGGATTACAAAAGTACTGAAGATTTAGGCAGGGGCACTCTTGCTTATGGCTGTGAGAAAAGATTAGATAAGATCATTGATTCGATTATAGTGTGCCTGTTGTGGGGTCTTTTGGATGTTTTCCGATACCTTCTGCTCTTCTGGATCAGGGGATCCCGGTTTTGGAGCCAGCAGGAAATAATTGAGGCTGTTCATTCTAGGAAGATTGCTGCAGGGATCCCAGCTATAGTACTCGCTGGTCTCCAGCGAGATGTGTTGCTAATGATCAGCCTCAGAGGTACGGCCTTAAAAGCTGGTGTCATCAAGGAGTGGGTAGTACAGCAGGCAGAACCAATGGGCTGGAACGGTAAAGAAAGATTCATTACCGAAAAGCTGGAAACAGCATATTTGGAGGAGAAAATGTAGTATAGGTGGACTTTAACTCTCTAAATCTGACCAGTTACAAAGTGTGAAAGTGACCAGATTGGTGTTCAGAAGCTTTAAAAGTTATGTATAATTGAGGTTTTTGGTTTGGGTTTAGCTTACCTGAGGTGAAGCTCAAAGTACAGCATTGCGTGGTTGTAGTCTGTGTGATAGGAGTATGATCAGTGGTCTCGTGCTTCCTCTGTTCTTCACTAGAGCACCCCAAGAAGCTGATAGAAATGACCCTGTTCGTTTGTCCGTATGAAGGAGAGTAAGTAAGAAAGAGTGTCCAGCCTGTTACTTGTCCTCTGCCGGAGCCTGGGAAGGTGGTAGAAGATCTGCTGCAGGTGTGTGGTTGACCTTGCACAAGACAGAAATGCGGTGGTGAGATTGCAGAAGCCACAAAGCAAGTTGCCTGTTTTGCCCTGTTCTCATGTGCAGCGAGAAGAACTTCCAGAAATCTCAGCACAGGCAGCCTGGCCTCGTATCTGGGAACCTGGCGCTTCAGATTTGGAGCGTTACAATGCTTGTGGCATTAGCCAACTTTGGCTTGCCCGTAGCCACCGATGGGCTGCCCTTAACTTGCCTCGCCAGGTGTTGAAGGCGATTAATTTTCTGTGTCTGTAAGTGATGGATTCTTAATGGGCTCTTATTTAGGGAGCATTTGTTTATCGACAGTTCTCAGACACTCTGGGCTGGGTTCTTTTGAGGTCACCATCGCTGTGGGCCCTCACCGACCACCACGTTTAAACGTTACAATTCCCACGTGGCCGCTAGAAGGTGGAGAATTTACGATGTGGAGGCGGAGGACTTGAGGGGGGGAAAAAAGAAATAAAAGCTGAATGGACGTTTTCTGAGCTTTCTGGTGACACCCCTGCTCCTCCACTTTAAGGGCCACTAATATCCTGTGTGCTTGGGCTGGATTGTCACTGAGAACTTAATGACAAGTTGCAGACTGAACTTGAAGTGTTGCTGTGGTTTAAATTAGATTCTTTGCGGTGGAAGTCCCAGCGGAAATTCCCCACTTTGCCTTAAGGAGTAACAGCAAATGTGCTTAGGAGAGAAACCGAGACGCAGGAATTTGAAGTTGATATCATTACTGGAGGAAAGGTGGGAATCGGAATAAGATGAGAAGTCTGATGTAACAGGGAGAGTGGTTTGCCATCAAGAAGGGGTTCAGGTTGTCCGAGTTTGGTGCAAGCGTGACACATTGTGGTAGGCAGGTGATCAAACAGAAAAATAATCTCTTTCTCTCCGGTTGCTGTGGATAGTTACCTGCAAGTCGGTCACTTCTTTCACTGGTTTGCCTGTCTGTAATAGGGTGAGACCTAACACAGGGAGTGCCACATCAGTTCTGGCACTCCCGCGTTATCGGAGAGCTCGACACAGCCATTCATCACCTGGGTGTGAAAAGCTCCGTGCAGGTGCAGGGCTAGACGTGGGCACGCCGCCGTCTGCAGTCGGAGCCCTAATAAGTCACTGCTGCTGGTGTGACGCTCAGCAGGCAGGAACACCTTGGCAGATTTTTCATGTTCAACAAGCTTTGTTTGGAATCCGTGCACAGGGCAGCAGTGAGCTTGCCACAGCCAAAGTATTGCTGTCCTTGGAAGTAAGCATCACTTTCTTTTTCCTCTCTGTTTGTTACAGTAATCTTTAGTGTTGCTAGTGACAGTAATAGGAAAAATATTTTGAGATATTAAAAGCTAATTTTTTTAATATGTGCTTTCATCTAAAATGGCTTTGGAAAAGCTTGTAAAAATCTGTCACCCTTGGGAGACTGTAAAAACCCCGATCCTTATAATACTAAAAGTGAAATCTTTTGACAAATGCTTCGAGTTACATCGCAGAATAAATGACCACAAAGCGGTTTCCTGAATAATGTGAAGAAATCAGGGGAACAAAAAACCCCTACGTAATTCCTACAGTTTATGTATATGTACGTAGGTTGCATTCAAACTTTCTTGACCTCTTTTGTCATTAAGATCCCTTGTAGTAAGTTAGGTGAGTAACTAGTTTTTATCTCAAGGCTATTAATTATGTAAATGTGTACTCCTCTAGAGAGAGCAGTTTTGCACCACTTCATGTGTAGGTGACAGGATTCCCTTTGTCTTATTGTAGCCCCAAGCGTTACCGTTTGTGGTAACACACGAAAAATCAAAAATCTTCAGTTACGGCTGGCGTTTGCTTTTTAAGAATCCCATTGCAGGAGAAGGAACCAGGGAACGTTTGGCAGGATCCCCAGTGTAGGATGAAAGGTGGCTCTGCTGTCTTAGGTGAGGTTATGCAGCAAAAAACTTAGTAATTGCATCCGTTTATGGAACTGTACAGGGGAAATTATTCCACTGTTGCTGTACCTAATGGAGAAACCGTGAGGAAGACCGGAGAAGTCAGGAAGGATCAACACAACGCGGTGGGTAGGTTGTCATTTGTTTAAAAAAAAAAATAAAGTAACAGAAGTGGTAATTTGTGCTGCTTAGTGTGGGACATTAAAACCAGCATGTAATAAAGTCCTTTCCAAAATAAAAATCTGGGTAATAGTCAACCCTCTATTTTAAAGGTGAGGAGAGAAGAGGTGATGGCTAAGCTGAAGTAGTAGGAATTCTGGTGCTTGTAAATGTAGCTGTGGGAAAAGGCACAGTGGGTCGTCACGATGCCAGCCGTGAGGGAAGGCACGCCATACCCACAAGTGTGTACATGGGGTTTTTGCCGCATGGCCGAGCAGCGTGCACCTTCCCGAAGCCAAGCTCAGCAGAGATAAAATTGCATGTACTGAGCTGACGTTCCCTAATGAAAAATGACAGTATCTTTGTACTATTTTTGTCAGATATTAAATCAGCATTACGGGAGGCTGCCAAGTGGAAATAGGGCAGGATAAGCTGTTGCATTAATAGGTTTGTCTTCTACCTTGGGGGGCAAGGGGGAAGCTTTTTACAGAAACTAGGCCAGATAATCTGAGAGAAGGAGTCCAAGTCTGGGAACAGTTACATTTAATTACTAGATTTCCTCCCGAAGTACGGAAAACAAACGTCTACTGCGAACGATTAGTTTAAAAATAGCAACATGCTGCTTAAAAGGCCGCCTCCTCCATCAGATTTCTTTTATCTTTTTTTGAATTAAGGGGAATTTCTCTTGTTTGAATCTGCCTTTCGCAGTCGCCCTCCGCCCCACAGTGCTCTAGATTTAGGCGCCTTTTTGGTGAGTGAGGTTTCCCCCGTGACGAACAGGGATGCCCAGGCAACGTGTCCCGTCAGGAAGGTGTTGCCAGAATGGCCCGGCGAAGGGGAGCAGGCAGCAGCCAGCAGCGCGCGTGTCTTTGGAGCCTCTGATAGTGCTTAGGCTTGGGTTTGGGGGTATTCTGGCCTTTCATCTAATACAGGTTTTGGGGGAGGGGGAAATTTAAGTCTGTAGATTTCTGTAAACTTAAACCAAAGGTGAAGGTTGTGCTTTCTAGCAGGTTTCTAGGCTGGGATTTATCAGTTCAATTGGAGCCTCCTTCTTGAAGGAGCTTGCTGGGAAAGAATGTGCTTTGTGGAAAAGGGGTGTTTTATTGTTGTTAATTGTAAAAAGGTACAGAGGAGAAAGCTAATGCTTTTATTCTACCTTTGATTTTTCAAATAAACATCCTTGTTGTGCTCCCCCTGCTTGGAACTGAACAGTTTTGAAATGTTTGCTTACTCATGGAATATCGTTTGAATCGGTAGGTCTGAAATTCAAAAAACAAATTCTTTGCTTAGTGCTAGCTGTTTTTTAAATAGGTTGGTGTTTTCCTAGGGATGCATTTTACAGCACAGAATTCCTATTTTCTGAAAACCCTTGGCTTCCCAAGTGGGAATAAAAATGTTATTCTTAGCGGGCGACATACATACATTATTCCTAAACCAAAAATGGCTGCTTTTCATAATGAAGGGAGGATGCTGAATAAGGGGATATGTTAAGCGTGCTGCTCCATGTATAATTAGCATACTTTCTTGCAACTTGCAGAACAAATTGCTTTTTTTCCTCTCTGTTATTATAAACTAATCGTTTGCTGCTCTATAGTGGTCTATATTTCTTTTCTCTCATAGCATGTCTTCTTGAATCCTTCATTCTAATCGCAGGCTCCAGTAATTTTTTTTAGTATTGCTCTGGCTTTCCTAAACTACAACTTATTTGCCTTTGATTTCCTCATGGATTGTTCAGCAGTCGGCACTGATGTGCACTAAAGCCCTGAGCAGCAGGAGAGAACTGCAGGATGGTAGAAGGTAAAAACAATATACTGGTTTACGTGCTGTTTACATTTGGAAAATTTTCTTTACAGTTGAAGGTCTCAAAATACAACTGTTAATGAAATTAAAGCATAAGCAGATGGTGCTTAGCCCACAAAGTTTCTAACTTATTTTGTTGTCTTTTAAAAAATTTGGCAAAGAAAATGGCTCAACGAGAACTGTTCTGACTTGAGTGAATACAGTTGATTTTTTTAATAAGGCAGAAAGTATTATGTTAAATAGTGTGCTTTAGAAAAAAATACAGTATTTTTAATAAAATGAATATAGTTTTTTTCATCTTTGAACATTTTTGTCACAACATGGGGATTTAAATTTGCTTTGGTTTTTACTCTTTTGTAGTAAAAGATTTCCCGTTTAAGGATGACTAAAAAAACGAAGGGGTAGCGTTTCAATAGGGCTGAAGCATAGCAGCACCCCATTTTATTTCTCAATTCCTTCCTTTAGGGTTTGAGATATTGAAGCGATGTCTTTGTTTTGAGCTAGTTAATAAGAATTCCAGGTACATCAAAGAAAGAGGTATTTATCGTTTTAAGTTGGCTATAGAAAATGCCTCATCTGTCATAACGTTTTGAAGCAAAACCAAACAAAGCAACCAAGCTACCTCCTAGAAGCATCTGGGATGGTAACGTCATGAGTCTTCTATTCTTCCTGCTGACGAAGGGAGACCGAGAAAGACAATATTGAGATAACGTGTTCTTCAGAGAAAATAAATTGTTCTCTGCATGCTTTAGTCTTGAAACAAAATTTGCTATGCTCTCACTTAAATGAGACCTTGAAGTCAGCTCTTCCAGGCTTGTAATATGTGTGTTTTCTAAGCCATGCATGTGTCAATGGTGCATTCATCATGCACCTTAGACTGTTTCATCTGCTCTGGCTCTGCTAATCCATCTCCCACAGTGTTATTCTAACATGCCAAAGCCTCTCGGAAGCTTTCAACAGCAGCTCTGAAATATGTTGGGTTTTTCTCACCTCTCTCCTGTTTTCCACCCTTATTTCCCTCCCCTCTACAAAATATCTTCCTCTTGCACAGAACCGAGGTCTTCACTAGCGATTAGCTTAAAAACAATGTAATCTGCAGGGGTGGAAAAGGATGGGAGGTGCTTTTTTTGTTGTTGTTTGCTTCTTTTGATGGAATATGACCTTTTAGTGATGGTCTGTAAGTGTATCACCTGCCTCTGACTGGGAAGTTCTCGGCCAGCAGCTCTCAAGTCCAGAAGAACGGTGCGTGAGTGTCCTGTGCCCCAGCTCCTGCTGCCTCTTGTATCACTTTCTGGAGACCCTCAGCTCCAAACGCTGGTATTTCACTCGGTATAAGATACTCCTGTGGCATGAGTTTTACCAAGTGTATAAAGTGGTCTTGAGTACTCTCTGTGGAGGTATTCCAGCCCTGAGTGTTGGCTGTGTGATCTCAGTGTCTAAGAGTTGAAGACTCCTTGTGTCTTCTGTCCCTCTCTGTTTTCCAGTACCAATTTAAAATATTTGTCTTGAAAGCTTGCTTGTTTTTTAGTTGTATAAACAGTACACAAAAGGTTGGGCTAAGGAAGGCCAAGATGAGTTGACTCAACAGTGTGGCCGTGAAGCCCTCTGAGCGGGTGCAGTCGTGCGCTCCTCCTTCGGGGTCCCCAGCAGACAAAACATCCTCAAGGACAGCAGCTATGCATGGTGCTGGAATTGAGATTGGGAGAAGACTTCGATGTCAAACCTGGGGCAAATGGTTACTCTGGCCCAGCTTTGGCAATGTGTGACGAGACCCTTGAGTGCTCACATACGGAGCAGCGAGTAGGAACCCAAGGTGTCAATACCATCACCGTTGTTTCATGTAGAGAAACAGAAAGGTGGGGAGTCTCTGTAAGATACAGAGCTGCTGTATTAGAGAGCAGATTTGCCTTTTCCATGAATAGTCACGTCAGTCACCTCTCAGGGAGGTACCAAGTTTTGCTCCCGTTATTATCTTCTACCAAGGCTGGCAATGACAGGGGAGTTGTCAAGCTGTTGTGATAAAAGGGAGCAGACTGCCAGGATAGTTCATGTAGCCTTTAATCTTTGTGTATGCCTGAGGGGCCGTGGGAAAAGAGGATGGCAGGGAGCAGGCTGGATTAATTTTTCTGGATGAAATGGATATGTCCTGGGGGTTGGCCTACTTTAAAAGTAATTAGAATTCTTTGAAATACGCTGTCCTTGAGCTCGCTTCATCTGTCCTACGTCCCCTTTCTTTGACTTCCGTATGCCTAGATGTTGTGGTTGAGAGATGTGAGAGATGCCTTGTGCCTCTTTGGGAGATGTTTGTTTTTGCAGTCTTTCCCAGAGGTGCAGAATTTCTAAACCCAAGCTGACTTGAATATACGCGTGTGGTTAAACGCGCCCGGGGACTGCGGGTGATCAGAGGTACCTGGGTATGCTTTTGCTGTTACGCTGAGAGCAGAGAGGCTGCTGGGCTTGCAGTAAGGCATGCGAGACGCTGATTTTCAAATCTTAACGTACAGAAACAATCTTCTTCTTTCAAAAATAAACTTTTTTTCCAACAGTCCTGTATGTTTGCATCAAGTGATGAAGGCATGATTGGATCCTTAGAAGGCGGCTTGAGGATGGTCATTGAATGCAGCCAGCACAAGTCCGTGTTAGTGTAATGAGGTGCATTGATCTGCTGTTGTTCCAGGTTCTCATTCCAATCTCGTCCTCAGCTGAAGGATGAATACCTCAATTTAGTTCTTTTTTTTTTTTTTTCCTGGTCAATTTTTTTCCTTATTGGTTCTTTGTGAGAATTTGGGGAGTTAATTAGGCTTGTTCTCTTGACCCACTGTTCAACAGCTTAAAGAGTTTTCTTGCATTGGGGTAAGTTGTTAAATGATGTGGATATTTGGAAGTAAGGAAGGAAGATAAATGATCAGACTACTTCTCTTGCTTTATCCTCTGTAATAGCTTGGGCAATCTATCTTCTAACAGGTTTGTCACAGGATATAAAATGCTAAGGTTTTTATGAGGAAAAAACCTGTTTGACTTTAAACCCTACAATTTATGTCTGCAATTAAAGAAGTCTTTACAGCCTTAGATGCTAAGCACCAAACTTTTCACTGATAGACTTGGCCAGTTAGCGTTGCTGCAAAGGAGAGGCGGCTTGAACAGGTTTTTGAACAGGTTTTATCTTGCACGATATTTGCGAGAGTTTAGTCTGTGTTGATAACTTGTCAAAATGCAGTTTGCAGTTTAATCCCAGCAATCCTAATTTTCAGGAATTGTTCACAGCTGTTAATTTCTAAGAAACAGAACTTTTGTCTATTAATTTGGTTTATCTAACAACCAAAGCATAATGTTGCAAGCAGAATTCATTAGACGTCTTAGGTTGATGTTGTAAAAATATATTGTAATAGCTAAACTGGATAATCTTGAGACTGATGCCTTTAAATGTTCATTGGTGAGAATGCTTTTGAGTGTCAAGAAGAGTTGTATTTTACCATCTTCCTTTTTCAGACCTGAGAATTTCCTAAGTCCAGAGCAAAACACTTTTTTCATATTTGCTAAAACATGTGGGCATTTATTTTTTAAGTCCAGTTGAGAAAGTTAAGTTTTCAGTTATGGAGTCAGTGCCTTGTAGCTGAACCCATTAAATATTCCTGTATGTGGCTGTGTGTAGCTGACTTTCTGTAAGTCACGTTGGCTTTACAGATGACAACCTTCAGGCAGTGTATATTTAGGAGATCTATTTATAGTCTAACACCAAACCCCAGCAACTTTCCTGTAGGAAGTCCATTTGCTGCCCCACATGTATTTGTTAATTTTGTCAGACTTGACTGTTTCTATACTGTATCAGCTGTAGAACTCAAAGACACTTTAAATTGTATGAAAAAGACCAGTTATGGTAACTCTAAAGTTTTGAAACCAGTGCTGGTTTTATCCCAGTGCATATTGACCTCTGCAGTATTCCTTTCCTTTCATAGATTTTTGCTTTCAAAGTTTTGGTTTCTTGATGTATTTTGATTTCGTAAAGAAATGTGGCCAGCACTAGACTGACACATTCCCTAATTCTTATTAAGGCACATCCCTTTCTTATCTAGGTGTAGTGGCATGAAAGATTGGATACAAGAGTGAGAAAATACTTACGTGGGAAGGATATCTGCCTGCCATTTGGGTGCATTATCTAAGGAAGGGGTAATACTGGAGATCTAGAAATACGTGTTCAAATCATCATGCTGTGAAAAGTCACCGTTTTTACCTATGTTTAATGAGAACTCTGTTGAGGCTTGGAGTTTTCCTAAAAAGGGAAAAGCGTCATCACCCAATGCAGGGCAACCGCTGGTTATGTACATCATCTCTCTCCTCCCAGGAGGTAAGAACATGCAGCTATCTCTTTAATCTGTAGTAAGGGGGAATAATCGCTCTTTTCTTGTAGCTCTATTTTGGTTTGGAAGAACAAAGGGAGGTTCGCGCTGCTGAGGATATTTGACAAAAATATCGTTTTGTTTAGGGCATGACAGCGTTCCTGTGCTACCACTTAACGTGGGTAACACTGGAGGAGCACTCCGGGGTGTCCCGGGGAGGGGAACAGCAGCCGCTGCCCAGACCAACCCAAACCAAGTCTGGCTTACTGCTACAGGAGCACGCAGGTTGTGTCCGAGATGGGGTCTGGGTGTGATGACTCGGAAAACCACACGACTGCGCAAGCCTGCGTATTTTTCTGGTCCTCTTAGCGCACCGTGAGCGTCTGGCCCTGAATCCAGGAGGGATGCAAGTGTGCTGCTGCCTTTGTGCCTCTGCATCCTTGGCGCAGCAAGCAGGTCTCCGGCAAGGGAGAAGGAAGGTGTGGAAAGAGGCACTTTGGGGTTTTTTTGTTGCTTGTTGGTTTGGTTGGTTGCGTTGTTTGGTTTGGTTTAAGGATACAACAGCAGCAAACCGTCTCTTTAAGACAGGCAGCAGCTCTGCTGCCAGCCTGCAGGTAGGTACCTCTTCTCCCCGGTGCCAGCTCTGAGGATGGCTGGAAATCACCCCGTCTCTCCTGTCCATGCCTGTGCATAAGGAATGGTCATAAATGGCGTGAGGAGGCAGCTGTGCTCTCCATGTGCTGCTGTTTGAGCACTCTCCTCTGTTCTGCAGCTACGCCTTGCTTCTAGCTGCTCGTGTTTTGCGTGAGCTCGATGCTGGTGTTCACACTCCTTATGGATGCCAAATTTGTTGGCTTGCCCGCACAGCTTGCTTCAGGAGGTCCTTGATCCAGCTCAGCGTGCGGGTGTAAAGGTGCTTGTGCTGGCACACGGGCAGGACAAGAATGTGTAGTGGGGGAGTAAACTGATTGTAGAAATGTACCCATCCTACTCTGGAACAGCAGCTTGAAAAATCCCCAGACATCCAGCACCTATCAAACAGAGGTTTAAATCCACAACAAATTGGTGAAAACAAAAATGTAAAGGCAGCTCATCTGTAGCAGAATAAAAAAAAAAATACAGTTTTCATTAGTTTTTTCTCTGAAAGCTAAGTGCAGCTTGTATTTGTATTCCTGGTATTTCACAGTTCACATTGCAGCAGAGATGAAAAATATCACCTTCAGGTTTTATGGTGTATCTGCAATCTCGGAAAGATAAATGTCAATGTAATGCATCACAGTATTGACATTCAGAAGTCTTCCAAACTTTGCTTTTAAATAAAACAGGGAAGTCAGACCTGACTCCCTTTACTCAGTAGGAAGAGTAGGCAAGTGGTGGTTTTTTTTTTTTGCCACATTCTATATAAATCTGACTTCCTTTACACATCTACAGTTGCCATACTGTCAAGAAATATTGAACTGGAAATGCCATGCTAAACAAAAGGCAAATATGCTGTTTCCAGGTAAAAGAATTATGTCTGAAGGGACTTTTATTGCTTGTGGCTTTCAGCCGCTAAGCAGATGCGCAGAGTTTCTGCTGTTCGTGTTCTGCTGAAATTATTAAAAATGGAAAGCTGGATATAGCTTAGTTTTAAGCTTTTGTATTTTTTAATTGGACTGAGTTAAATGCAAAGTGAAAAAGTCCAGCATTAATGAAGTCAGAAAGGCTATCCAAATTTTTTGCGTAGGATCATAGGATAATTCAAGCTGGAAGGGAGCTGAGGAGGTCCCTAGTCCAGCCCCCTGTTCACAGCAGGGCCAGCTGTGGGCTCAGACGGGCTGCTCTGGGCTCTGCCCAGTTGGGCCTTGAAAACCTCCAAGGAGGGAGACGGCACAGCCGCTCTGCCTGGCTGCTGCTGCTTGCCTGTTCTCATCGTGCAAGGGTTTTTCATGTCCAGCTGAGTATTTCCATCAATTTCACCAGAAAACGCACTCACACCTTGTCATTGCTGTTCCTAGTATTTTTAGTTTGCCGTGAGACTTAAAACAGTAGAACTGTTTAATTGTAATTTAAGAAAAAAGAAAAAGTAGGTATTCTGTTTGGGTTTTGTGTTGGGGATTTTTTGTTTGTTTTAGTTTACTGGAACTGTTTAGTGGGATAGTGGCTCGGTCTGGTTTTCTCTATCTTAACTTAGAAGATTTGTCCAAGTCTATGTTGCGTGATAAAGTAATGTTTGGAGAAAATACTGATTTGAGTAACTCGCATGTGACCATTTTAAAAAGAGCATATACCTTTTATGTTGTGCTGTTCTCATTTGTGTGCAAGAACTTTTGAAAAAGCAAGCACTTCGTCCCAAAAGGCGGCTGATTAATGACAGCAATAACGTTGGCTTGGCTGACAACCACGTGAATGCATCGTCTCTTACAGAAAAGGCTCTGCTGTATTGCTTTTCCTTACTGTTTTCAGTAGAATAGTTTTGCAGGTTATAGAAAGGTAGCAAAACGCAGTGGGTTTCATTTCTTTTGTATTCCGATTAGAGCATCTTCTTTGTGGATTTTGGGGTCGGTTTTGCTGATTTTGTTTTACTGTACAGTGAACAAGTCTACATAGTTTACTGGCCTGGTACATCTGTCAGTTCGCCCTTCTCTGGTATTGATGGCTCGTGCATGTAGCTTCTCTTTAACACAGAAAATCGAAATACTGACAGCTTTGGATTTTTGCAGTCTTCCTCCTGGGAGGCACGGCCTCTCCCCAACCAGACAGGCGTATGAACGGCCTGACTGACTCTGCCTTCTCCAGCTGCTGGCCAGATTTCGCCCTGTCAGAGACAACAAACTCTCTTTCGAAGGCACTGCAAAGGGCTTTTGAAATTAGTTTTGTGACAGGCTTTAAAAACAAAACTGTCTTTGTTAGAAGTTAAAGTGCAAGGCTAGCGCGTTAGGGTCTTGATGCAGCGAATTGTGTGCCGATTTAAACACAGATTTAATGAACTGGAGAGATCATAAGTATGCTTCGCTAATATCTTTTCTGTGTTAGATACTAGAAGCAAGTGGCACAGTTTTCATAAATGTGGTTATTAGCAACTCCATTTGAAGCCTACCAGGAGCGTGCATGCTTAGTGCTTGTGGAAATCGCTGCAGCTGGGAACGGCGTTACTGGGCGAGTGTAACCTGAGGAAAGGCTAGCCATCATTTTGAGATCAATTCTTAACCAAAATTCCATTCTGCTTGTTTACGTGGAGAGTCTGAATTGCCAAGACCTCTGAGTTCCTAACAAAATTGTTTACGAGGTGTGAACATTCGTTAAAAAGATGATGGTACTTCCGCGCGGTGCCCCTTGCTGTGCTGTTTGGACGGCGGGGTGAGCGGCGGTTAGACCCGGTGCTGAGAACGCCGACTTCCATCGGTTGCAAGCAAGAGGGATCCACGCGCGTCTGTCTTTGTGTGCGCTGGGCGCCACAGAATTTCGACGGGAGAACGCTACAGTCCGATTGCAAAGGAATCGGTGCTCGCAGGAGAGTGATGTTCATTTGCATCTTTTCCAGATGTGGTTGGAAATACTGAGCGGAGCATACCTGAGCTGGAAACACAAAGGTGACTGAAAACTCTTTTCAGGATCAGATGTAGGTCCCTTGGAAGGTGTTCAGGGCCGGAGGCTGACCCTTGGTGCCTTGCTAAGAGAAAGCAGTAGGATGTCCGTTCCTGAAGCTGGCTTTGAGAGTAATGTTTTGAATGGCAGTCTCGGGCAGCTTCGAGTTCAGATTGCTGGCACCACCGCGCATCATCTGCACTAACAAAGTAAGTATCAAGTCAGGCCGTTTCTTGAAGTCCAGGTGCAGTCTGCCTCTCCGCCAGGTCTTGTGGTCTCAACGTGAGCATGGCGACTTCCATAGTGGAAATAAAAGATGCTGTGTGCAGAGGGCAGAGCTAAGTGCAAGGCTGGAAGGATAGTGGAGAGCAGGCAGGTTCAATGCAGTCCATTTGAAGAAGTTTGTCAATTAGAGTAGTCTTACTGGCTATCTAAAAGATGCAAAGAACCTGGGTGTGCTCACACGTGATGTGGCTTACCTAGCCAAGCAGTACACAAGATAATTACATAAATGCTCTGAACTGCTGAAATCTTTTGGGAGTTCAGATGAAACTTTCAGAAATGAGTTTTAGACTGTATGCATAATTTTCATACAATGCAGCTTTTGGCTTCAGCTGGCTGTGTCTTTGAGAAGGCTTTCAAAGTTGTAGGGTTGATCAAATTGTGAAATGCAATTTTAAAAAAAAGACAGAAATAGGCTATTGTAAACCTTGAGAATGGTAACAATATTTCAAGATAAATGAAAATCTAATCATGCAGTTTGCTTCTTAATAGCAGGAAATATGAAATGAGATTGACGTATGCATCTTTAAAAATTGAGGCAGACAAGATACAGCACAGAAACCTGCATCCCCTGATCAAGCGTGTCCATCAGCAATGGATTTATTATATTGTACATGTCATTTATTCACTGAGGTATATAAAACAAATGCATGATTTTTAAATATCCATCTGTCTCGGATGATTTAGAAATAAGGATGAAGTTCCTCTGTGGGCTTTAACCAGTGCAGTGTTCATAGCTGATGCCTGGAGGGCCAGAAAAGCTGTCCTCGGCAGCTTAGAACATGAGGATTGATAGTAGTTTTTGTGTCTGAGGCTTTTTCTCTATGGAGGAAAAAGTAATAGAAGTTGGATATTTTCAGTAGCAAAGCTATGGATTGTAAATTGCAAGTCTTCAGTCTCTTATTTTTAAATTCAAAGCATCTGATTGTTTCTACCTGCTTAACTCTACAGCTTAGAATTTGATTAACTAATTTTTTATTAAGTCCAAAAGAAATAGCTTCATCTATTTCTTTCTTCAGGCTACTCAGAACATTCCTAAAAGAGGCCAAGTCTTAGTAAAATGAAAAGCCTTGCCCCCTCATAGTCCACTGTGTAACACTACTACACGGGCAAAGGACAATAGTCCCTCTTTACCGAGGGAAATGAAGCTGGACAGAGGACATCTTAGAAGTCCTTAAGAATCTCTAATGTCCATCTGAATAAACATGAGTTCTATTTTTAAGATCTCGCTCAAGCATATGCATAAAGTGAAAGATATTCCTGGAGTGAGACAGAACGTGGAAGGAGCAGTGACTCAACGAGAAAGGTCACTAGCTTCATTTAATGCTGAAATGTAGGGACGAGAACAAATCTTGCACCGAACCTCTTCAGTGATGCTGTGTTTTAAGCCTTTCACCTTGGAGGGTGCAACTTCCCAGGGAAAAAGGTGGAAGGGGTTTTGGGAATGGGAAAGAGATGGCTTGTTGTTCCTGAACCATGGAGGGCTGTGGAAGAAAGTTCTTAGCAGTTGTAGTAATGCCTTGAGTCTAGGGGTAGGACTGGATGGGACTGGCTGCTGGGCACAAAAGGCAAGGCGATGCGGCTGGAGATCACGGAGTGCAGGAATGGAAGGAGGAGCACCAGAGAGAAGGTCTTAGTGGTAGAAATGACAGTGCTGTGGATTACGGCGATACTGCAGTGAAAGAAAGAATTCATTCTCATGGCTGTTTTCCACCTTTGTCTTCCATCTGATTGCAAGCACTATGGGGGTTGTTTGCCAAGCACTCAAAAGCATGTGCACGTGTGTGGCAGCAGAATACTACTACTGTAGAAATAGTTGAACTACATGGATTAACATACACCAAGTTCACAAGACGTCAATGCAATGCTATATTTATTTTCAGGTATTCAAGATCATTTGCTCTTAACTTTGGTTAATTGTTAAAGTTGAATAGTCTTAGAGATCTGCAAGGGAAGAGGTAATTTAAGGAAGGCAGGTCCCATTTCCTAGCTGTGTGAATACTGTTTTACTAATCTACTTTACTAACAGAATATCTGCTATTCTGCTAGCCTCTAATGGGCAATGCAGAGAAAGATAGTAAAGCTCAAATGAAAAATCAATGTGTTGGGTTTTTTTTCCCTGAAGAACGGAAGAAATAGTCCAGGAATCAAAGATCTGCTATCTGGAGGCCCTTTTGCATCTTATAGTCAACTATGGTGGAGATGGTGTCTTAAGCAGTTGTCAGTTTTGTTCTTAACACTCATAATTTTTCCAGTCAAGCATTTGTGAGATCCTTCTAGAGACAAAAATTGTGGACAGTTGTCTAATTATGGTATGGTCCCCATTATACTTCTATCCTGGGGAAAAACTTCATAGGCTAGCAAGTTGTTGGTTATTCAAATTATTGTGAAGCAATTTATTATAGCCCAAATATGCTTCTGATTAATTCTGTTGTAATGTGGGATAATAAATGGCTTTATCTTCACTCTGGTTTGCTGGTTTTGACTTGAATGTCTGCTTTTCTATTAACAAAAAGTGGATTTTGGTTTATCAGGCTGCATTAGAAAATTGCGTCTTATGGTTGTGAGGTGTTCTGTGTTGTATGATCCAAATGCATATCTCTTAGGAAAAGCTCAGAGAAGATGGAAGAGAGCATCTAATGCTTGACTCTGAAGCCCTTGTATGCAAGTTGAAGGGAAGAGTTGTGTTTTCCTTTTTGTTGATGATTTTACTGTTTTTCTAGATGTGTTATGTGAGCCATTCAGCATTGTTTTCAAAATCTGATCAAATGGGTAGCGTTGCTCCAAACCATGTGCAAACACAGTACTCATAATCACTTGGAGGAGGGAGATGGGGGGGAGAAATCTTTTGTTTTCTTCCATCCATTTCTGCAATACATTTTTCAAAAGGGATTCCCAGATATTCAGCTGTTGTCTAGAAGAAAGAGTAGAAAAAAATTTCGCCTCTACCTTCTGCCCCCCTAAAATAGGGTAAGGAATGGCACCATCTTAGTTGATGCACTGTAAACAAAACTGGAAATTTGAGAGAAATTAAAAGGAGAACAGAAGGTTGGATTTCAACAAAATACATAACAAATGTTTATAGAAATGAGAGATGATAATATTGATTAAAGCCAGCCAGAATTCTGAGCATTTGGAGACTTCCCACAGCCTTCGTCTGCTTAAACATTTTTTCTGAGGTTGGCTGTGTCCCTAGAAGCCAGTTTGCTGCACTTTTCGTTTAGAAAGGCATCACTTCATCTACTGCTTTGCTCCTCCTGTGATACCTGCTACACTGATTTCCCAGCAGCTGGCACATTTGCTTAAGGCACAAGTCACCTTGCTGAACCTCTCGCACGGCAAGGTACCCCATGGATTGCCTCCAGGCTGAGAAGTTGAAAAAGAATTATTTTCATTAAGTTTCTTCAGCAAAAACAAGGTTTAACTTTCTAGGCAATAAGTGTTGTCCTTCCTGTGAGTAGATGCAACTTGACATCTCCTAATACTTCAGGTGGAAAGTTGCTTCAGGAATAAAAGGAAAACTGAAAGTAATTGAGTCCTTAGAGCCTCAGCTCTCAAGACTGGGCAGGAAACTAGACTTTGCTTTGCGAAGATAGGGATCGGTGTCTGGTGGGCACTGCTTACGTGGGACAGTTTCTCTCCCTGGTGCTGCAGCAGAGCAATAACTGTGCCCCAGGGCTTGGGGCTCCCCGTGCTATTTGGCCTCTTCTTGGGACTTGGCTATTACCATAACAGCGTTCTGAACAACTAAACGACAATAAAATATTTTCAATGGCTGAATTTAGCATGAGGTGAGTCAACCAGCATACAAATTTGATTTTTAATTTTTTTTTTAATTTGTATGGGGTCTCATCGATGGTGTAGCAAGCCATATGGTGCATTCAAGGGTAAACATACCACACAGGTGCTGCTTTGCTGGCTTGGATGTCTGACTCACTGTGGTCTCTGAGAATGAATTCCTGTGGATGATGCTCTACAGAAGTCTGCAGTTGAAATACCATGCTAAATACATGCTGATGACAACATAGGCTGCAGTACATAGAAAATTCTGTGGTGCGGAGGAAGAAGGGAGGTTATGGGCATTTGAAAAGGAGTCGAAGGCAGACTCTTAGAGTAGAAGCACAGTCTCTGGGTCAGCTGGTGATTGATTAGACCAGCCTTAAGTACTTAACCTAAAATGATCTACCTTGTACAATGTACAGTATTTATCTTTTCTTGATTTGTGTCACCTGCCATTAAGAAGAGCAGGCCAGGATCACTGCAGGCAAGCCTTCTTGGCAGGCAGGGAAAGCGCATGGTCTCTGGTTTCTTGGGGACCAGACAAATGGCACTTTGCAACAGAGAAAGCCACTTAATTAACAAGGACACAGTCTAGAAGAAAAACATACCTGAAAAGATGCAGTGTGTAGGGAGATACTTGGTTTTATGCTCTGAATTATATTCTGTCCCACTTGATCACTTTCTACTTACTTTCTTCTACTAGAGATGTAGATTATTTTAGTTGTAATAGACTCGTAACGGATTCTTGCTGTTCTGAGTTTAAAGGCCTTGCTGTCATCTTTGGTGCATTGTCTGTAAGGAGAGGGTCTAGGAGGCTCTGGATCGTTCTTCTATCTTACCCAGGGGCCTGTCAACTATTCTATTCTGCAGCAAGTAGCTACAAAAGTATATTTTTTTTTATTGCCCAGACTACTAGTGCCAAAATCTTTCCATTTCTAGAACATTACTTAGATTACTGTAAGTAATACAGCAGATTGATTTATGATTCAGTTTAAGAAAATTTGTGTTACTTGAAAGTGACTGTATTCTTAACGATAAGAGGCTATTTCGCCTGCTTTAAAAGTAGTCTTAAGTTACAAAGTTACGCAGAGATTTCTATATCTGTTTATTCAGGTATTTGAGTCTTTCTGTTTTAGATCTGCTCTGATAGAATCATAGAATCACAGGCTGGAAAAGACCTCGAAGATCATCAGGTCCAATCATCCGCCCAACACCACCATGCCTACTAAACCGTATCCCGAAGTACGACATCTACACGTTTTTTGGACACCTCCAGGGATGGTGACAGCCACCTCCCTGGGCAGCCTGTTCCAATGCCTGACCACTCTTTCAGCAAATAAATGTTTCCTAATATCCAGTCTGAACCTCCCCTGATGCAACTTGAGGCCGTTGCCTCTTGTCCTATCGGTAGTTACTTGGGAGAACAGACCAACACCTGCCTCCCTACAACCTCCTTTTAGGTAGTTGTAGAGAGACCTTTCTTGATGGAGGTGACTGCAATGTGCTAAGTAAAGGCAGTCACTCGGTCTGGGCCAGATGCGTATGAGTGTGACCATTACATTTACAGAAAACCTGGCCTCCTGCAGCAGGAGGAATGTGAAGCTCTACAGCGGGAGGGGAGCTGGGACATCGGAGAAGGGAGTGTAGGAGCAAGGGCAGGGGATAAAGCAGTACAAGCCGAAACAGCACTTGTGGCAGGATGGCATGGCTCTGCGGGAGTTGAAGTGATGCGTGCACAGCAAGGCCAAAGAGGAGGACAGCAGCATCATTAGCTCAGGCATCTTTTGCCTGTAAGAGGAATTTAATATTGCAGCAGAACCATTTCATTTACATGGTATGCTTAGACAGGTATCATAGTGACTTATCTAAATGTGGATATATATCTTTAAACAAGGTACTCTGCAGGTAAATGGGTAAAACCCAGGATTTATGGTGTTCCCCTCTATTAGGCAAATAGCTGGGCAATCACGTTATTTCAACTGAAAACAAGTATTCTTACATTGTTAAAAATTTGAATATCAGAGTTACTTACATTTACAGATATGCCACCAAAAAAAGGGAAGGAGAAGGGGCAGAGTCAATCTCCAAATGATTTGTTACCTGAGGGCTTCCATAGCTTAGTACAGCTTTGTAAGCAATGACCTTGTGAGATGTTGGCTGCAAACCACGGCAGTATGCAAGCCATAGCCTGGAGTCACTGTTCTAGATGACTGCTGCTTTTGTGACAAAGTAGACGGTATCTTCACAAAAATCCAAGAAGACAGGAAGAGCTGCTTGGTCTTTTTGCCCTGGGAGCTCTTGCAGCAACTGCAACCAGTTAAAAAATAAAATAAAGTTGAGAAACTGAGCCTTATCTTCCTCAGTGGCTTTCTTCCACTCACAGGTTCAGACACCAGCAGAGATGACCTGTAACGTTAGGGAATGTTGTCAGTTTTTAGACTCATTACTAGGTAACAAGAAGTTGGTTTTGCCATTTTTTGGAGTGAGTGGTAGAGACTGATGTAAGTCGCTGGGAACTTGAATACTAAATTCTGTCAAACTCCTTCATAATAGCAGAACATCGAGCTTTTGACAAATTCACATTTTTACAAACAGTTCCTCTCCTTCATTATGCGCCCTTTTCATTTTTGAACATGGTGCTTGCTTTTCCACAAGCAATGCTCTCAAACCTCAGGAATGTCAACCGTAAGGTAGAAAAATTGTTGATCTTACTCCTCTAACTTGTTTTGCCTCAGCTAACTCTGGTAATTTTGGGACTCAAACATACGCCTACTTCATTATTTTTTTTCAGGGGGCTGAGTCGTTATTAATGACTGTGGTCTGCTGGTATCTCCTGAAAACTAATAGTTACTTCTGTAACTATGGAAGTGTAAATACTAGTGATTGTCTCGTTCAGCGTTATCAGATGGGACGTAAGGAATGAGTTAAAAAAGGGATTTGCCTCAATGCTGCTGACCAGCAGTTTTATTACAGGTATCTGTCCCTGGCAAAACAGGTCCCTCTCGAGGAGCTCCTTGGGAACTGAGAGAAAGGAGGCAAGAAAAAGCAAGCTGGATAAAAGATGCTGCAGGGCAACGAATGGTGTGTCATGTATCAATCAGCTTGATAGATGCTGTGAAATCTAATAAGCAGCTGATAGAATTTTTTTTAAAAAAGCCATTTTTCATTCTTCGTATGTAGGTGGGAGTACAATACCCAGGAGTATAAAACTATTGCTGAACACGCATTTCTCCAAAGCTCCTTGTGGCGCTTGCACCTCAATTACACTTCAGAGTTACAGATTTTTTTTTTTTTATTATAGAATATATATAAAAATTATGCATATAATGTAGTGATTGCTTGTTTATATCATCAAGTTCTTTTTAACTTTTTTGGCAGCTTTCTTCGTGGCTCACAAGTGGCTTCTGACCAAGTCTTGCGTAGAACACTCCAAGAAGTAGACCAATGGGGTTATTTTCTGGTGTGATTACTTGCTCTTTGGAGATGCCATCACAGTAACGTGTTTCTGGTACAAAACTGTAGCAAATTCTGTCTACCAGAACTTATTCCAGGCTGGTATAACAGAACTAACTCAGTTTTAGTGCTAATCGGTATGATTTAGGTCTTGTGTAAGTACTTTTTCTTTCCCCTAGGTTATTTAACAGGTCAAAAATCTGCTATGGAGAGATGGCATTGGCTGCGTAATGGACTTCCATGTTGTCAGCATATCTGTTAAAATTGAGGGCAACTATGGGCACAAGAACATAGTTTACAGACTTACATTTTCCTGGAAATGTTGGTGACGAACACCATCAGCGGCATGTTTTTTTCACTTGGGTTGCACAAAGCGTGCAATTACAACGATTTAGCAATCTGTTATTTTTACAAGCATATATTTTTAAACTTCAAAAGTTTCCTGTAATTTCGTGGAAAATTGTGTTTCTCTCCCCATAAATGGTCTGTTCTAAGTTTACGCAAGTTTTCAAAGTCACTGTAGGAGCTACTGAGCACGTAGGTGTGCACGCCATTACATCTGGAGTGCCTCAGAAATACACGGAGAGGAGAAGCCAAAGCAAGAGAGCCAGTTTGGCCCAGGTACTGCGACGGCAAATGCCCCTTCCAAGCCTGGTCGCTTGAATGCCACCGCTCATATTGAACAAAAGAATTCTCCTGGTCCAGCTTCTACCGTAATTTGAGTGAACACAGTCGCCTTGTGATGAAATTGTTTGATGGAAGGTTTTGCAAAATATGACTTGAAGGTAGTGCTGCAATGCGGAGTTTAATTCAGACCTTTTTGTGGAAAAAAAAGAAAAAGTAATGATTACAAAGGGCTTTTTTATTAATAAATTACTTATTTTCTGAAGTGATGGCAGTTGTGCCATAGATCTTTATCCTTGCTTGAGAAGCTGTGGCTTTTCCATTTGTGTGTGCTTTTGGGTTTGTTTTCCCCTGTGCAGCTGGTCCTGCAGTAGGTAGAACTTCCGAGTGCTCGGCAGGAGGTTGCCACGGGTGGTGGGAGTGGAAGGTGTGCGATCTTATGGGGTCCCTTTGACAGTCAGCCCACTGTGTTGTGGGAATCACTGCTTATTTTGTTTATTCTGAAGTTACTGGGTGTCTAGGGTGAAATCTATTCACAAATACGTTGTATGTGTTCATTCTGGCTTTTGTCTGAGTTTGATCCTGTATCCTGAAAAGTCTTGCAATTTTTTAGTCCTGAGTGTTGTGGAGCCTTTTTCTGTAATGTGGAACAAAAATAGCTGCATGACTAAGCAATTCAGTGTGGCACTTTTTTTTTTTTCCATCTATGCCCCGAACTGTAACCTGATAATTAGGACCCACACATGATGATTCAAAGCAAATCAAAATATACTACATGCTGGGTTGTTTGCTCTCTTACTAGCTGACAGAGCAGAATCATGCTAGAAGCTTGGCTGAGAACAGGCGTTATTTTAGTATCTTCCCAGCAGGAGCCGAGTCAATAAGGAAATCTGTGAATCCAGCTTGTAGTCCTTTTTTTTTTTTTTTTTTTTT
>Ga0065711_1034071_pt1 | contig 24349 bp, 15 predicted proteins | sample Hoacrofraction12_FD_59098 | JGI IMG/M metagenome (GOLD analysis project Ga0065711, IMG submission 59098) | Hoatzin crop microbial communities from Cojedes, Venezuela - Epithelial fraction 12 v2 (version 2) | ecosystem: Host-associated > Birds > Digestive system > Esophagus > Crop | place... | reverse complement strand
TTTTAGTATTTACTGACCTGGAACCTCAAAGTGAGTGTGACCAGCACCGAGCTGGTGAGTTACATGGTTTTTTTTGTAATAAGGTGTTGTCTCTTGGATGCTTGACTTGTATAGCCAAGATCTGATTTTGGAAGTTCTATGGCGAGGAGACTTCGACCTCAGAGTTGGCTCTGCCAGGTAGCGTGTGGCTGTTTCTGTATAAACAGGAAGATGAAATAGTCAGGTTCTGTCTGTCCCAGACTAATGGGTGTAGAAACTGAAGGCCTTTTACAGGACTTTGTTTGCATATATTGTTACGATATTACTGCCATAGTTCTGGGATTTTTTTTTTCTTTCAAATTATTCTTGTAAGAGAAGAGTTGCCGGGGTGATATTTTCATCTGAAGAGAAAAAGAAGGAATAAGCTTTTTTCATTATTTCCTCTAGGTGCATTTTGATATGCTTCAGAACATTTTAAGAAGACAAGTAGGTTGTGAGAGCTACACCATAATCTTTTAAGTGAATCAGTAATGAATGAGTAGTAATGATAATTAAAAAAAAAGTTACTTGTCCAGTAAGGTTATAGGAAAGAGATTAGAAGAATTTCTCATTTAGGAGGCTGAAATAATCTGTGTTATTCAGCACATTATTTTGGTATTATGAAAAAAGTTGGACAGTGTTCAAACTGTGTAGTGGGTGGTAGCTCTAATACTCATCTTTGAGCTGAAAACTGCGGTGGAGGCAGATGCCACAGGTGCTTAAATCTCTTTGCAACAGTACTTGGCACTGCAAATATTTCTACTGCAAATGCAGAGACTTACGTTTACCACCGCAACAAACTATCGTGAAAACTTGAACCATTATTATCTTGGCAGGTCTCGAAATCTAATGTACTAAACTTTTATCATGACTAATAATTCACGGGTTAGTCCTCTGTCAAACTATTCACATGCAGCTACAAGGAAGCGTATGTATACTGGCATGGCTACTAACTACGTGAAAATACACTGCACTTGTACTGGGAGATTGAAGTAGTCTGTCTATACCCAAAAATTCAGGTTTTGTTCTGTTAATCTCCAGGATACTGAACAGATGGGACAGGACATGTCATGGGTGTTGTGATTTCCGAGCTGATTATGCTGAATCTTCTGCTTCCACCACATCCCTAAACCCATGTCTTGCCCGGATATATGTCACTCATGAACTGGTAGACACTAGAATAGGGTGAGATTATAAGTGGACCCACTGGAGGTACAGGAACCCTTCTGGTTAATGCAAGGTTTACCCAAAGGGGAAGTCAAAGCTAAGGTTGTCTTATCCCCCACCTCTGTGTACCACATCTGCTTTCTTGCATGGTAACTTCAGGTTATTGGGTAACGTGCTGAAGCCAACTGATGACTACAGTGTATTTTAGAGGCCCAGAGTTAGTGTGTGTATCTACTGAAATGTGTGCAAAACTTTAATCCTGAGTGTATGATTTAATGTTTTTGTTCGTTTGACTCAATAATATGCTTGGTGCCCTCTAACATCCATTGTTGTCTTTGATTTCTCGTGTAAGTATCTTATTAGTCTTTGTTTTCTTGGTTTATAATTGAGGCACAGCTGTTTTGCATGTTAAGTAAAGAAACTGTGTGCCTGACGATAAGTCTTCTGTGGGTTGGAACAAAACTATAATAGCACAGGATTGCCTACAGTGGCAATGTTTTTGCTGGCAATTGCTCTAGCTTAGTGGTGGCTTGGTGACCTTGTACCTTAAATTTCTTTTCACTTTAAGCACACCATGGTTCTAATTGAGTTTCCTAGTGTAGAAAGAGATGGAAACTACCAACCTGATTTAAGTGGAGTATGATGAGACAAAAACACAAATGCAACTTCTGCCCTGGAAGCTAATGCAAATGGGTGTTGTCCAATGAAATGAAATGCATCAGTTTACAAGTTCATCTTAATTATGGTTTAGCCGCTTCACTTTTTTTCTTTAGCAGCTGTGAGAACTTGTTCTGAGTGCTTGAAGTAATAATCTCAATACTGATTTGTCTCACAGTCCTAGGCTACTGTAGTGGCTTAACATCTGACCTCACTTCAACCCAGTCATGTTCAGTGTAATGGACTAGTCCTTGCTTTCAGTTAATGGCCCTTTGGCCTGTTACTCTTCAGCACGGTATGTTGCCTTTCTGAGCGTACTAAAACGTCTAAACAATAGTAGTGTCTACCATTTTGCAGTGATGGAACTGGGATTGAGTTAATTGTACGGTACTTCGGAAGCTAGTACTGCTAGGTCATGTCCTTTGTAAACATAGCGAAGTGGAAGCTGTAGACTTGATCTAGCATACTTGTCTTCTGCAAATGATTTCTTATAGAAATATTACAGATGTATTGCTGTTGGATGCAGAGAGGTATAATGAAATATAACTCTGTTACTGTGGTTTGACTCCATGACCTCTTAATGAAATTTACGTCTCTAGAGTTTTGCACATAGGGTTTGGATTCTGCTTGTCTTCATGACTGGAAATTTAAATTTCTCCTAATGCATGTATGTTGACTCTAGTGAGAGTAGTAAATAAAACCACATGGATGAGTGATTTCAGTAAACTCAAGCTAAGAATTAATACATGTTGAGGGAAACTTAACTTGGAAATCTGTATCGTAAAGTTTTCTTAACTGATGAATACTTCTGTTCATCAAGAACTACTATTTTAATGAGTCTCAGCAGGAAATCCATTGTGATATATGCCTCAAAAAGAACTGGAGTTCTGATTCGAATGAAAGCAAAGCAGACATACAAACTTGTAAGAAAAGAGGCTTAGAGAAATTTCACAGCTCAACTTTGACAGTTCTGTGCAGTCTTTTTTTTTTTTTCCTGTTGGGCAGCTTCCTGTTTAAAATCTAAGATTTCAAACGTGCTCTTGTAATAGTTTACTTCCCTTTTTATTGTTTGTAAGTGATGAGAGTACATTCATCTGTGGCTTTCTTTTAAGGTCAAGACTGCACCAGTTCAGTTGAATTTAGGCTCTTTTAATCAACCTTGGAGGTGCTGTAGATTAGTCTTGCATTAAAGTCAGTTGTGGGGAAGACTCAGTCCAGCTAGTTTTACTGACGTACTTAGAGTTAATTGAAATATCCAAGAAAAAAAAAAATGGAAACAGTGAACTCAACCTATAGGAAAATTTCAATTAAAAAATTAATATTGGTTGCTTCTATCTTATTCTCCAAATGTGACTTAAAACAACTGTTGTGTCAGTAGTTTTTATTGTCTCGGTTATATTGCAGTATGAGTGTTTATAGCAGATATTAAAGTCTTTGACCTTTCATTACGCAATAAATTATTCTGAATTGTTTTAATGGCCCATCCTAAGTCAAAGTTTTGTGTAAATGAACTTGAGCTTGCAGTTTAATGCAGTATATGATGGGAAATGTAAAATGAGAACGCACAAGTGTGATGAGGAAGATGTATTAGTTATAATTTTTTCTTTAAAAAAGGGATTGCCAACTTATTAGACAAACTGGTGCAACTTCTAAAAATTGAGTATCTACATATTGTCGGCATAGCACTGGCATATATATGTGCACAGTTTATGTTCTTCCTCCACATAGTGGGAGTTAGTCTTTTTACATGGCAAATTCTAAGTTTCTTCCTAATGGGCAGAACTATTAGGTTTTCGCAGATTTTAGTTCTTCAATGCTCTAAAAACTTAATTTAGATTTAACTGATAAGTATTACCACACTGTATTATACCCATTCTACCCGGAAAAAGTACAACTGTAGTAATGGTTTGGCTCTTGCTTGTGTAGATAAGGAGAAGAATAGCATAAAATCGTAGAAAGGTTTGGGTTGGAAGGGACCCCAAAGATCATCTGGTTCCAGCCCCCCTGCCATGGGCAGGGACACCTTCCGCTAGCCCAGGCTATTCAAAGCCCCATCCAACCTGGCCTTGAACACTGCCAGGGAGGGGGCAGCCACAGCTTCTCTGGGCAACCTGTGCCAGTGCCTCACTGCCACAGCACTGTAGTATATATGGTTGTGGAGAATGTTGGTAATTGTGGTGGAAGCACATAGAACAGTTCTGCTACTCTATGGTCAGTATTTCCTCATGTTGTTTTTTATCCTGTTATGCCAAAAAGCAAAACTTTGTTGGAAACTTCCAAATTATATTTGTCTCCTCGTATTGGGACTGTGGAACGTCATGGTAGAAGAGCATAATTTTACTTTTTTCAAAAAAAGTCTTTGTCTGCAATGCCAGAATAGAGAAAATTTTATATGTCTTATAGCCATGATTGTAACAGTTCAGACAAGGTTCCTACTTCAAGTGCCCTTACTTTTACTCATTTCAAATTGAAAGATGAGTCCTTTCTTCTCCTTTTAATATAAAAATCAGTGCTTCAGGAGATCCAGACAGGAGGACATGGTTGGGTGAATTCTAAAATAAGAGAAGCCTAATGCTGTTTCTTTTTAGAGATTGATACATTTGACATTTAGGGAAGAAAGCATAGGTCAGGAAAAGAACAAGCCAACCAGAAGGCGAGCATGAGGCTGAGGTGTACAGACCAGGCAAGTGTTCCTTGTGTGCTCTGCTGCGCTGGGGGCTTTTTCCAGATCGTTGGTTGTAATGGATAGCGAAGTAAGGAGCCACGAAGCTGTGCAAGACCTTGAATGTAACAGGGACATGTCACAGTTGGAATGTTTCAAAGCTTTTCAGACCATCTTGAACTTGATATTTGTGGTCTGCGAGGTTGTTTTCAACCTGGTCTCCTCATACATCCTGGAGCTTAAGGCTATGTAGCTTTTCCTTCAGCGTAGGAGTTGCTGTTGTTCTCATATCCAGAAAGAGTCGCTCTCCTGCTGCCCCCCGCCTCCAAGATCACCTTCATAAACAGAGGTAGGTCCTCTTCGTGAACCCCTATGTATAGCTGGAAGAGTTGAGAATCAAACTTGGACTCTGTAAAGGTGGTAGACTTCTCTGTGCCAGAGTTTTTGCCTACCATCCCCATAGCTGCTGTTAATGGTGGAGCGGAACTATTTGAAATGAGGATGAAAATACAAGATACAGCAGAAAGCTGTTTGTACATGGCCATAGTTTGGCACAGTAGGTTGAGCTGTAAGTGTCTAGAGAAACATGGTTCCCTGCTGCAGTGTGAAAAGAAGCTTTTTTTAAAATGATTTGCCAGGCATTTTTGCACTGATTCTTGGTTCTCTCCAGTATCAGCTGGAAGTAAATTAGTATTACTGATGCTGAGATCAAAGCAGTTTCTCAGTTCACGTAAGCGAGTTGCTCCTGTAAGATGACTTTATCTTAGCCATGTATATGATAAATATCTGCTTCTAAAAGAGTAGAACAGAACTGTATTTTTCTTCTCTGTGTTTAGGTGTAAATGTTTTATTCCTTGTTCCTATTGCAGTGAAATGAAACCTGTGGTTGGCAAAGATGATAGGGAGTGCTAATTGATATAGAACTGTATGTTGGAAGAGCTACTTTACACTTCAGTGCCCCAGAGAGTTCTTGGCAGATATCTTCTTAGCCTTAAATCAGAATATTAGGGAAGGGATGAAAAGTGACCCTGAGATAACAAGGACAGGCTGAAACTTCCCAAGCTCTTCCTCCCTTGTTCATGCAATGCCCTTAGGGAATTCTGCATGCCTGATCAGAACTTTTGCAGCCCATTATCCCTCCTGAAAACAAGTCTTCCAGCAAAACAGCTTGAACAGCAGGGATGGGCTGCAGTTTTCTGAACTACAGCTGTCTCCTTAAGTGGGATTACTTTGCTGAGTGGTCACGGAGAATGTGTTCTCCCTCTGGAATGTTTTCCTTGTGGGCATACTGTCTCTGGATGAGGAATTCTCTCCTCTGCTGAGAAGGCATGTACTGTGCGCGCACTAATGAGAAACAACAGTTGCAGAAAGTGTATTATGCAGGATTGTAAACTTTGAATATTTATTCAAATTGAATGGGGTTGGGTGGCAGCCAGCCTTCGCTTTGTCATGCTAAAGACTGGACTTGCAATCAACAGAAGGCTACCCTCCCCCTCCCTAAACCAGCGTTTGGTGTGTTTAAACAATGTGCACTGGCTTCACAGAACTGATTAACTTTATTGGTGCCATGTACATGGTAATGTGTCTTTGTTTCACTGAACTGAGAAGGTTCAATTAAAACAGGGGCAAGCACACCCTCCCTAGCATTAACTTAGGGAAGCTATGCCTGGCCAAATTTCCCCATAACTGACAGTGGTTAGTTTCTTTATGGTATGCAGTGCGGTTGTCCAGGATTGTTTCTGTAATTATATAGCCCATGGTGAAGCCTGCACTGTCCCGTTTTCACTCTTTGGTACCCAAAACTAGCCTCTTCAGACTGGCATTAATTTATGTTACATCTGTATGTGCTGTGTTTGTAGCTCATGTTCTCCCAACCTTGCTATTCATTTGAACCCAGTGGAGAGAATACTGAGTGGCACCTTAAGATAACGTCTTACTTGCATGTGGCTTTGTGGCCTTTGCAATTTGCCATGGAAAGTCCCAGCTTCACAGAGCAAACCTTCTGTGTCAGGTGTTGGAGTAGAATGCACAAGTGCTGCTTCACACATACCAGAAAGTGGTGCTTGACAGCTGATGCAGAGAGCTGGCCATGCAGAAACCAAGCAATGTTTATTCCGTGCTCATTGTTCTGAGGATGCATGCCAGGTACCATTAGGCCACCTGGAAGACACAGAATTCCCTTCAACTTTTTTCTTCTGTTTGTGTAGTCTGGTCAGTAGATCACTTTTGTGTAATACAGGTATCATTTATACATTAGATAATTAGAATCCTCCTTGTTTCTTGGAGCCCTGTGCATGCAGGGAAGGTACTTTAGTGCTCTACCTTGCATTTAACGTGCAGTAATAAACACGGTAGCTGGCAAGTCTGGGCAGCACTACAGTCAAACTGAATATGCAGCAATAATTGCCAGCAATCTACATTCCAGTTGTGAAATAAATCTTTCAACAATGTATTGTGTGCGTCAGACTGACTAGAGAGGAAAGCAGTGAACTACAGTAAGCCTAATAGCCATCATTATGAATCCCAAATAAAGCTGAACTAGAAGAAATGAGTCTGTGTGGCAGCACGGCATTCTGAACAAAAAGGGTAAGTGTAGCTGAATGCCTTCAGCTCTGGTGGCTGTCTGTGAGTGAGTATTAATTGCAAACTCATGTACTTGCCTGATGTTGTATGCTCTAGTGAGATAACTGTAATTCATGATTCTTTAGTTGTCTGAAGCATCAGGTACTGGTGTGTCGCAATATACCGAACTTGAGAAACAAGCAGATACAACCAGTCCATCAGTTCAGCTTCCTGCTCGCTTTCCCCCTTCTTCCCTTCCCCCCTGCAATGCATTTCTCGCTCATAGCGATTCAGACTTCAGTTTTTATATGGGTATTACTTGCGAACTGGAGCAGTTTGTGCTAACAAACTGTGCAGTTTTCTTTCCCGTAAACATTCTGGCGTGTGGAGCTGTGAAGTATCAGCCTAGTATGTCCTAAACAGATGAAATCTGAACAGTTTCTTCGTGAATACAGGGGAATTATAGGGAGGGTTTTTTGGTGGGTTAGGTTTGGTTTTTAATGTTGTCAGTTCATGGTCACTGTAGGCAGTCTGGCCACTAAAGTCTACTTACTGTGTTTTCTAGCTGCACGTAATGCAACTGTTTCTGTTGATTTGATGAACTGTATTCAGCTGGCTGGGGAAAGTGAAATAGTTGAGTTTGCAAAAATAACGCAAGTATTAGCTGTTCGCATTCTATACTTAACAAGGATTCCTGCCATATGAAGGTTACTGACCAAACTTAGTTTGAATCATTAGCTTCTTCTCAAAGTCAGATTATTTTTTAAATGCTGTGTATTAACAAAGGATCAAGTTTCTTCACTGAGGACCATTTAGTTGTAACTGAAATGGGACTGTAAGTGACTGAGAGTGCTGTAATTTTCTAGTGTAAAAGTCTTGTCTTGCCTGTAGAAATGGTATACATTCCTTCTGCTCTGTGAAAGGGCCTTTTGTCTTTTGTACCATTCTCTCACAACCTGCTAAAGGTAAGCCAGAGAATTGTGTTCCTGAAATACTTTTAAAATGTGACCTGTATAAACAAAGGGAAATAAACTTGTTTTAGTCTAAATGTGTTTGCTATTTATTGTTCTTTTTTTTGTCACCCTGATCTTTAGAATAGTTAATCTTGCACTGCTAATATAAAGGCCGCTAGACAAACCGTGTAGCTTCACATTTCATGTGAAATCACAGAAAGTTTTTGTAACAGTGCTTTACTGGTGGATATGAAGCACAAGAAAACTTCTGGTAGTTACCCACATATGACCCTTTTCATGCAGGCTCAGTCTTATAGCAAAGTTCTGAAGTGGTGATCTGAATCAGCAAGTATACAGTACATGTATCTGGCTATTTTATGTTCTCTGTAGCCCAGTATTTTGCAGAGTTCTCATAATTCATTGAAGTAGGGAAATGGTTTGCGATTAAAGCTGTCTATTCCAGTGTAGTAATGCATCTTTGCTAATGATGAAGCTGAAGCCTGAAAAGAACAATGTGGGGATCCGTACCTTAATGGCGAATTGGATAATTCAAACTAGAAGTGCTTTGTTTGCCTAGCTAGTGCTGTAATACTAGTTAGTAAGTGTGATGCTGTAACTGTTGCTATTGATGATCTTCTATTAATTCTACTTCTTCAGCTGTTACCTGGATAGTTTAGCATAGCCCAAGCCCATCTTAATGCTCAGTGGCTTGGTCCCAGAAACAATTCTGTGGCTCTTGACAGAGTAAACATTAAGGGGGGGATAAAGCAAATAGTTCTGGAAAATTAAATTGCAAATGGATAACGTTTTATGCTTTTACCAGTTGCAAAATACAGTAATCCAAAGGAAGGGATCTTATAGCAGAGGCAGCTTTTAGAGCTTTCCAAACCAGACCAGGTGTTTGTTTCCAGGTTTTTGGGAAGCACTTGTTGCTTTAAGTAGGGAGAGGAGTGTGTGAAGTGTCTCATAATTCAAGCCTTAAGGCTATGAAATTGTAGGAGGCTAAGGCAAACTTCTGTCCATATGATTGTATCCAAATGAGGGTTTGGGGTAATTGCCTGGTTCAAAGGGAACGCGTGGCATCTTAACGTAAAGCCAGTGTTTAATTTGTTCATCTCAAAGGAATCTGCAGGGAAATATGCATGTAAAGGGTTCTTGAAAAATATTTTTTTTTTTTAAGGTTGGACTACATGTTATTAATGCCTTGGTCCCATCCTATTCATGACTGTAGAGATCGCTTTGCCTCCATCTGTAACTGTGGCTGGCATCTTTGTGGCAACTATGTAGGTAGTTAAATGGCGAAAGAATGTCTTTTGGCACCTAAAATGGTGGAAAATAGGCAATGTTTGACCAGCATGTTACTCAGACTGCTACGAACCACAAGAAGGGAGCATACTGGGTTAACAGGGAAGTGACTGTAATATTTCATTTTTGGAAACAATACTAGGAAGGAGGCATTTAAACTCAAAACAAGGATGGTCTGTCTTCCTTCTGTATTTTTTTGGTCTTACCTAGAGACTGGTGTTGCATCAGAAAGAATATTGGTAACGGTATTCTCATCTGACAGTTGCACAATAGCCATGTAAAGATAAGTGTCTTTGCCCCACGTAATTATCTACACCCAAAATGCAAACTACTAGGCAGACAAATTGCTTCCTAATTTGCTCCTAAAATGGTAATGATTTGCATTTGTTGTGAGTTACTGTAAGGCTGCAAGAGCTTGCTAGGCTTACTTTTTTGACCACTTAAGGTTTTTTAGAAATGCCCAGTGAAATGCAGCATAAGCTAGGAAGAGAAGATTTGGAGCCCATGAGATGGAACTTGCTGAATCTGATTCCTCTGGTACTGTTCTTGTGGAGAAGGCAAATTAATGGTTGGTTTGTGGTATTGCTAGTTTAGAGGCACTGTGGGTTAGAAGTTAGCCTCGAGAATAGCACTAATGCCATGTTATCTTAGCAAAATCCTCCAGTTTTTTAGTTTTGGTACCTGATGATTCTGTTCTGGAGCGTATGAAAAATAGTTTGAGATGGTGATAATGAGACTGTTTGCTGCTGCCATGCAATAGGGCATTTTTCAAGTCTGCTTAAAGTTTGAGGTGCAGATCATCTTTGAATCTCCTCATGATTTGGTAGTACTGGCGTAAAAACCTTAGTGTTTGGTGAGACTTTTAGAATAGCCATGTTAGGCTATTTCTCTTCCTACTGTGAAAGTAATTGTTTTCAGTCATGGGAATAAGAAGGGGCAGATGCTATAGAAAGACCTTGTACTGGCTGGAGAATGCAGTCTTGCTGTACGTGAGATAATTTGGTGTTCTCCTGCGAGGAATTTGATGAACCTCTTTGTAGCTATCTTCTTTCCTTAGTTCTCTTCAGATCTAGAACTGGCTGGCGATACCCCTTGAAAAATTTCCTGTGGTCTTATGTATTTATTATGCAGAAGAATTAGTCTTTATCCCAGAATAAATCTCCAAGGTGTATTGAATGCATGTACTCTAAGAGTAAGGAAGTGAGGAATAGGTTTCAATGTAACGTAGGACACTTCAGATGGCTGGTTACATAGGATTCCTCAGGAAATGATGAAACTCAATTTAGCTGAAGCATGCTGCCTCTGTGTCCTGCCTGATTATAGCCAAAAAAGGCAACTGGTTAGATTCTGGGAGTTGCATAGGCAGGAAACTGTGTAATGGAGGGTAGCGCACAGCTGTTGCCTTGCCAAACCTGATACAGCTCTGAACACAATTGAAGATTTCTTTTTGCTGGTTATGTGTTGGGTTTTTCTGTTGTTTTTGGGTTTTCCTCCTTCTTCCCTCCACTCCCTTTTTTTAACCCTTTGACCACAACCTGCAGATGATACTCTGCAATGTCATGGAGTCTCAATATCTTTTGTTGAATTGTTAGTCTTCTCTACTTCCTACGTACTCAGTCAGGCTAGCTTTTGTAGGGTGGTCTTGGAGCTCTCTTGGCAGCTCAAATTTTGCATGGCAGCCTCCTGTTTGCTACATCTTCTCTCTGCAACAAATTTCTTCATTGTGTACCTGTTAAAATCTGGATTTTCAATAAAAATATGGGAAGCCAGGGAGGAGGAGTTGCTTGAGAATCACCGTTGAGATGGAAGTGTCAAGTGACCCCGTGGGGAACAAAAGATGGGGTAAAGTGTGGGATAGCTGCTTGGCATATTCTGTAAGGCTTAAGACAAAGAAATAGAAATGGTTATTTATAGAGTAATTTTCTCTTTGTTTGCTGAAGAATTTTTGGTTGTGAATATAGAGCTATCCATACAGTCTCTGGCACAAAGTTGCATACCACCTACAGTGATGCATTTGTTGGAAGGAATTTCCCTACATGCTTACAAATGACTGGTGTGGGCATTTGTGCCCGTCATTATTATAGCTGATGTTTTTCTGGCTTCATTCACTGCTTGCTAATGCTGGGACTCAACATCTATTGTTGCTCTCATGCATAGTTTGGGAGTTAAACTACTTCTGTCGTGCTCTCAATACCTTTTCGTCTGCGGTATCTATGGTCAGACTTCACCTATTTGATTTGCAGGCTGGTTTGTAAATACGGACATGTTCTGTAGAAAAGTATCACTGTAGATCCTGACAGCCTTCTGTGACATGAATATTGGTATTTTCACTTCCTGTTCTTTTGGTGGTAAAGAGCTCTAGCTTCTATCCAAGCTATGAAAAACATATATTGAGGACATTGGTATCTTTATGAGGAAGGATCCAAGAAGTAATGTTTATGCGACCTTGTAAAGAGGCTGCTGTTACATGGTTAATGAGCCTTGACACATGCAGTTCTTTATTCTGATTGAAAGGATTTCTGAGTAGCACCAATAAAATTCCTGCCTTGTAAACTGGAAAATCCATGGCAGTATTGTTCTGGTTTTGATGAAATACTAAATCTAGGGTGCCATTTTCTGAGCATGCTGCCTAAATCTCCCACTTGTAGGGGTGGTACTCTCTCCCCTACCCAATCACAGCTTTGTAGAAGGATCCCAATGGAGGATTTTTAGCTGTAAAATTTCCTGACCACAGGTTTATTCTGTTACTGTCTTGGAGGTATTTTGCTACTGAACATTATCTAGAAAAAAGATACAAACTAGTGGGCTGGGTGTTGCTACTACGCTGATGATGGAAAGTATCTAACGTTGATCTTAACTGGTGTCCTCAAATTATCGATGATATCTTTTAGAAGCAAAGTGCATCTCATGTGTTGCCTACACTGGTATATGGCATTTTTAAGAAGTTGTGGTATTTGATTCGTAGATTATCAGAACAAGGAGATAGGAAGTAGAAGTGTTGATTAAACACTTATGATTGTATTTCTGAGCTGATATCTCTAACAAGTAGAGCAGTGAAGGGCTAATCTTGACCTGAATGTTACTGACATAGTATCTGATGCTGTGAGTGTGGGCGTATCTTACAGTTGTTTGATGCTTGCCACTTTAATGTGCTTTCTCTTTTCTGCCAAGTAATGGCTTCCAAATGCAAAACGGTCAGTGTTTTGTTGTAGGTTTTTTTTATCAACTGCTTTCCAGTTGTTGTTTTTTTTCCTGTTCATCCTCTTGACAAGCAAAACCTTGACCTTATTGGAAGTTTGACAACTTACCAGTGCTTGCTAACATGAAACTAAAGGAGGAGGAGGAAGCATGCTCTGATGACCAAGGACTCAGAGTACTTAGCATGTGCCTGTCTGCCTCTAGGAATCTGCAAGGCAACTTGAGGCTTTAAAAATATCCTTTTTTTCTTTCTTCCTCTCTTTTTACAGATCCTCAATTCTAAACCACAATGTCGCAAAGAGATGCAGATAAGTACCTTTATGTGGACAAAAACATCATTAACAACCCCCTGACTCAGGCTGACTGGGCAGCTAAGAAGCTGGTGTGGGTTCCCTCAGAGAAGAATGGGTTTGAGGCAGCTAGCCTGAAGGAGGAGGTAGGAGATGAGGCCATCGTGGAACTGGCAGAGAATGGGAAGAAAGTGAAAATAAATAAGGATGACATCCAGAAGATGAACCCTCCCAAATTCTCTAAAGTGGAAGATATGGCGGAGCTGACATGCCTTAATGAGGCTTCTGTGCTTCACAACTTGAAGGAGAGATACTACTCAGGACTGATCTATGTAAGTAGTCTTGTCTGTTGTCTTGATTACATAGTGTGTGAACTTAATCACTTTGCTTTGAAAAATGTGTATGTTAACCTTTCATTGCCCCTGTATGCAACTCTCATGTGACTTAACTTCTTCCCTCTGCTTAAAATTGTTTCACTAAACTGTGCCAATCCCAGTCCAGTTAATGTTGAATATTTCAAGGAATGTCGTGGTAAATCTGTCTTTAACATTTTAATGTCTTCGTTTACAGGATGTTTTGAATGCCATTTAACTTTCTTTTAGCAAGAATTGAGAGCAGTTGGAAAGTGCTAAACAGGGAGTCTGATCTGAACAGAACGAAATAATAATAAAAACACAGTCCTAATGTACCTAACATCTGATTTGCGTTTTCCCGTGTCTGGACCTTCAGTAGGAAAGAATGCCAAGCTTTTTGTGTTACAAAAATTCTGGATCTTGGAGTATCTTACTAGAGAAGGCCCGTGTGTGCCTGCATGTGCTTGCACATAGGAAATATTTCCTTTTCTTTCCATCCCAAAATGGACAAGAGCAGAGATTCTTGCTTCTTACAGCTGTGCAAATGACAAAGAGACCGTTTATGGGACAAAAGGTAATACCTAAAGAAGCATGCAGCAACTCCTTCACTGAATACCAAAAGCAATAAATAGGGAAGGGTGAGGAAGGAGAACTTGGAACCTTGACCTGGTTCTTCAGTTCTCTTCTGATTTTCCTCTGCATGCGGCCTCTGTTTAGCCAGCGAATGCTGGTTGCGATAGCCTCTACTTTATTAATACTCTGCAGTTATAGAATGAAAGGCTAAACTCAGCAATCATGTAAAATTTGGGTGCAGTGACTGGTTAAAGCAGGAACTAGTGTTTCTCGGTTTATTTGTTCTCAGACTAGCCTCTGCTTACAGAATTAAAACGGGACTGCCTGGCATGGAATCCTGAGGGATGTAGAAATGCTGGATGTTCAGTATTTTTAGGAACTATGATGTCTTCTTCACAGTAGATCCATTAGAATAAAATGTATTAAAGAATAAATTTCATATGTGAATACATATATTCATACAGTCCTTGAAGAAAGTCTGTCTAGATGTCCCCTGCCCCCCCTTTCTGTGCTGCCAAAACCCAAAAGCTGCCTCTCTTGTCATATGAAGAAGACAGGACAAGTAAAAACTCTCTGCAGTATCTATCTGTATGTTTTGGGTTTTTTTGAATGCTTACTACTTCATAATACCCATAGATGTGTAGTCTTTTATGTAGTCATATTATGTGGCAAGCTATAGATCATCTCTTCTACCCTAATAGGGACTGGTGGTATCTAAGACACCACGCAACAGGAATTCACTCTAGCTATCCGTCTTGGGTGGAAACCTTTGTGAACTGTTGCCTTCTAAGTTAAGGAGCGTGAACACAAGCTAGAAACTCTGACTAGTGCTGTGACCACTGTTCTTCTGGAGTGACATGAAGGCACATAAAGCCTTTCACTATTGCAGAAATTAGTCTGACTCTCACTGTCTGATGTCAAAATTTTGAGAGCTAATGTGGTTGGAGGTTAATGCAGTTAATTTTTCTGTGTAGTCAGTTACTCCTCTGACTAGTGGTCAAAATTTGTTCTCAGAGGGAAGAATCTTGGTATTGAGATGAAATAGGATGTACAGGATCGTGTGTAACCTTTTTAGAACAGGAAACATTGGTAGGTTGTGTCATAATTTGTTGAAAATAATTCGGCAGTATCTCAAAGCCTCTTGCACACTATGCAATAGGCTGTTTTGCATATCTTGCAAGATATCCTCTGAAATTTCAGACATAGTCTGTGACAGTAATAAATTGAGTTCTTCTAATTGCATTGTAAGAAGTATTAAAAAAAAAAAAAATCCCCACACCCTCCGCCCAAGTAAAGCTAGCATAGTAATTCTCTGTTACAGAATCTTAGTCTCGCCAAAACTGTGTTTCTGTGCACTTGAGAAATGGACTGATCTCACCTGTCAGCAGTTCTCAGCAAGTCGGGGATTAATGCAAAATACTTTCACTGGAGTGTCTCTGTTAGTTGATCATATTCCACTTGAAGAAAGAGAACACACGCAATGTATCTCTAGCATAAATATCTCTGGAAAGATCATAAGCATAATTTAGTTCTGCTCCTGTCCTTTCTCTCTTCTTTACCAGCAAGGCTGTGTGTTTTTGTGGCTCTTTTGGTTTTTAACTTTATTTTTCTGTCTACCCATCCTGTAAAAGGAAGGGGGGAATCTTATTGCTGGTGCAGACAAATTTTGATGAAAGTGTCAGACATTTCAAGAACTAAGAGCTTGAGTTTGACACCAATTTGCTGTTTTCCTGTTCTGATTGGTTCTGCATTGAGGTGACTTGCTAATAGACTGGCTTTCGTATTAACCCTTTCAATTTGTAATTTCAGTTCAAATTGTAAATGATCAGAAGATCATTCTCAGCTCTGATATTGCTTACCTGAACTGCCTTGTTTGTATTCAGTGTGAAACTCAAAACTCAACCTTCTGTATTCTAAGAATTTCATTGAAGTTAATGCTTGCTGGAAAATAAACTTTCTGGTGCTGTCAGCTTTGTGCCATGCTGCAGACAGTTCTTTCAGCTCTTCAGAGCTAGTTTAGCAGTTAGGAAAAAATAAAATTAATTCCAATTTGGCCCGTTTTTCACTTGAAATAGTTAGTGAAACATAGTGCCAGAATTCTGTTTTGAGATAGTAATGTCTGAAACAAAGTACGGTTTCCAAGTCAACTGTGCTTGTAGTGGATTAGCCTTTCAGGTGGAGCCTTGGGTTCAATTCAGGGATTTATGCATATAAATCTTTACTTGTACTTTAAAAAGATGAATCTGACTCTTGTCTTCTCTGTGGTAGGACTGGCAGCTTCTGCTCGCTTCCTATACAAACTCCATCAGTGTGCTTCACCAGCAGTTGTGACATGGTGGTCTTGCTCAGTTGCCTATCCCAGCCATAATTAGTTGCCCCTCTTTACTAGACGAAATATCACCTCACACATCTGTCTGAGATCGTTATACTGCAAGGAAACTTCCCTTAGGTGTTTCTCCTGGCAGCCATAATGCTGGAAGAAGGTGATGGCTTCTTCCTGCATACCTGCTTCATGGCTTCATCACTCTAATTGAAATTAATGTCTTCCATTTTCTAAACTGCTGCTCTCCTCCATAAGGTTGCTTCAGTCCAGCTTCAGGCTTTTAAACTATTTTTACTTCAAAGGCGACAATTCTAATTTGTCAGCAAACATGGCCATAAAAAGTCACACAAATACAGACAAGAAAACTTTGCATTTCTTGTGGAGTACTACCACAGTACTTGGTACCATTTTACTTTTGCTCTCACTTCTAATCTTTCAAAAGCAGCAAACAGTCATTTAGCTTTATTAACGTCTTCAGAGGAGAAGTAGGTTTGGTCTGTGGCATGAGTTCCTGTTCCCCCTTGCAACAAAACTGTGACTATATAGGGCCTCTTCTTTTGATTACTACGTGTATGTTGCTGCTGCCATGGGTTTTGAGGCAAGATGGTTGCTAATGTAGAAAGCTAGAACTGGCAGCCTAGAGGGCAGTTGTTTACTTGTTTTCCAGAACTCTGATAAAATTACAGATTTTATTCTAACAGTTCAGTTGACTCCAGTGTCAGTTATTTCCATGCCAGTATAAGTAAAAGGTGTATTGCATGTACTGTGAACATGCTAGTTTTGAGTTGACTCTTTCTATCTCTTGGTCCTACTCTTTCTTCCACTAGCATGGTCAAAGGTCAGGAAAACATGACCCAGTCTTTCAGCTGCTATTCTGTGCTGTACAAGTACTGTGTGGCGTGATGGAGAACTGAGGCTGAGGCAAAAGGAACTAGCATTGCCAAGCTGGTTTCTGCAGACTTCTTAAACTTGGAAGCACTACCTCAAACCTAACCTGACTAGAATGTCTCACTGAAGCTTAGCTTCCTGGAACTTTAGAAGTCCTATACTAAAAGGGTTTTAGCCAACTTGCATAGTTTCTTGCTTTGGAAAGAGGTTTAGTATTTTTCTGTAAGCTATTCAAAGACTCCTCGAATATTTAAAGAAAAAAAAAAAGTAAGCCTGGAAACATATCCTGATAGTTTATACCAGGATATGGAAAAGAAACCTTAAATACCTACAAAAATTTAGCTTTCTGGGGACATAGGGTTGAAAACTGTGAAAGCTGTATCTGGATCTGCTGCATAGAAGTGTGGGCTAGTTACTTAATCTTAGGCCAGCACCTAGAAAACTTGGATATAGGACCACAGACTGTGTAGTAGATGTTATTTTCACCTTTCTGATCACTGTAGTCTAATCCTTTATCTAACTAAAGAGGCTAAATCTGATTAAATACTCTGTGCGCATTGTGGAGATCTCTTTACCACTCCCAGGCACTCTTCACTGAGCAAACAACAGAAGAGATGGTAGCAACAGAAACAGTGTCCCAAATGTACTGTCTTCTAGTAGCACTGCAAGTTTCTGTAGCAAGCTGCTCCTCTCCAGATGTTTGAAACACCTGCCCCTAAAATTGACGGGGAACTAGGGTAGCTCTAAACCCCAGGAGCAAGACTTGGGACGCTACTCTGAGAATATCTAGGAAGTGTCCAACAAGACTCTGCTCACCCTATTCCTTTTGCAAGTAGAATGTTAGGGCTTTTTTTTTTTTTTAACTATTCAGATCTCTTTTTTTTTTTTTTAAGAAGCTTAATATTTTCACTACAGGTATTTTTACAGTTGTCTTGCATTAGAACTATAGAATTTAAGCCAGTGGAAAGCAATTGAGAGATGGAGGTTTGCTGTTACAGATTGGTGAATGAACTGTTTGAGATGAATTGGAAGTAAACTTTTGCCAAATGTTGCTGACTCTTTGAGCATGGAATACTTCAGAATTGTTTTCTGTGTTGACTAGTTCAGAACTATACTACTTAGTTTTGAATCTAGTTCTAGTTATACTTGTTACATTATAAATAATAGAATCATAGAATGCTTTGGGTTGGAAGAGACCTTAAAGATCATCTAGTTCTAGCTCCCCTGCCATGGGCAGGGACACCTTCCACTAGCCCAGGCTGCTCAAAGACCCATCCAGCCTGGCCTTGAACGCTTCCAGGGAGGGGGCATCCACAGCTTCTCTGGGCACTCATGAAAGTGTTCAGGCTGGAAGGGTCTTTAGGAGGCCATCTAATCCAGCTTCCTGTTCAGAGCAGGGTCAATGCTGAGTTCAGCCTAGTCCGGTGGCCTTGGAAACCTCTAAGGAGTATACTGGTCTTACTTTTAGTGACTATTTTGGCTTGAAGTTTTATTACTTTGTAGTTGATCAATTACTCGATAAAACCATAACAAACATGAGGTAGAACGTAATAAAATGCATATTTCTAGGAGCTTAGCACCTACCTTTTGTAATGAAATGGACACTTGACTTGAATATAAGAAATCTGAAAGGAAGAAAAGCCAGTCCTAGTGGACTGTTAATTAGCCAGGGACCAGGCCAGTTTGATATCAGTGTGACTAATGTGTCAGTTGATGCTGTGTGTATACTTGGAAGAGTTGAATACTAGTCAAGCTGATAAGACTTTAGCTGTTGCTCAGATTCTAGTATGGCTTAGTGGGAAGCATCTCACATGGCACCACTGGAAGAAGCGCTTAAAAAAAGGACTGATTGGTTAGTTTATCTTTCCAAGTAATATACTGTTAAAATCTGCAAGCATACAACATTTTTAATTCCTGTTTTTATTTGCTGGGGCATTTTCTTTCCAGACCTACTCAGGCCTGTTCTGCGTGGTAATCAATCCTTACAAGAACCTGCCCATATACTCGGAAGAAATAGTGGAGATGTACAAAGGCAAAAAGAGACATGAGATGCCCCCTCATATCTATGCCATCACAGACACAGCCTACAGGAGTATGATGCAAGGTGAGTGCTGACTGAGATAATGATTCTTGTCGAAATCACAAATCAAGTCAATACACTGTAGGAGAGCAACTCACTGCTATCAAAGAGTTGCCTCTGCTGCCCTGGCTTATAGACAGTTGACACCTACTTGGTACCAGCTTTTGTGTTCAGGTCAGTCACTGTCTCCTACTCTGATGGACTGAAGAACCTTACAAAGAGTCTGGCAAGAGTTAAACTTGATAGAAAGAACAGACTGATGTGAATGCACGGGGTTTGGAGAAGCGGGCAAGGAGAGCTGAGGTAGTAAACTTTCCCTCTCAGTGATCAGTCTGTGGAATGATAGCTGTAGGTGAACAAGTATGTGTGTTGGTTGATAGAGGCTTGTAACAAAAGTATTTAAAATCTAGTCATACAGTATGGATGGATGAAACAAGCTTAGTATAACCTGCATTTTGAAGTGTGGTGGTCAGTGTTAGTTTTACTGATCAGGAGTTGCTTGGTTACATTCTTACTCTGTTAAGAATAAAATTTATGAGAAGGCAATATTAAATACATTTGTTGGCTTTTCATAGAATAAAACAAAGCAAGCAATTTGTTGTGTGTCCCCCCTGTGTATACAAATGAGAAGTAAAGAACCATATATACTATCTGCTACTTGTTTGTTACTTGAGAATTTTTAAATATGAAGCTGTGAATGTCCTGTGCATATCCCCCTTGCTGAGAGGGGGTCTTTTACAGTGTCAGTGCTTGTGTTTGGGATGCTTGGAGAGTGTCCAGGTGTGGCGGTATTTTGTGCTTTTCTTCCTGTTTGTAGATGGGTTATATGAAGAGGCATGCTTTGTAAGGTTTAAAGGTTATAATGGACAGTTTGATTTGGCGTGGCTTGTATGAATTTGGTTACTCCTTTTATTTTGTGATGACTAGCAATGATTAAGAAGTTTGTCTCTCCTAGGTCTTGTCATCAGCCTCACTTTTTTGAACAAAGGCCAGACATAATAAAATCATGCTTTAAAATTCTAATTAGATTCAGTTTTAAAGAGTTCCGCTTTTCCCCTGCCCTCACTACCACTTGCCACCTCCAAGCATAGAAGGAATATAATGATATTGTTGCCCAGAGTGGAAAGGGAGCAAGAGAAACCCCTTCCGCTTACCTGTGTTAGTGGCTTTCAACAAATTTTACATGTGGAGAGTGCTGAGAAATGTTGCTGAAGTGTGGTGCCATGCAGAACAGAGCACATGGGAGAGCCAACATGATGGATTGATTAAGCTATATTTGTATCTTGGGTGGGGAAGGGTGAGCCATAGAGGCATGCTGCAGTGGACTGCTGGCAGGGTACAGATGCAATTTGTTGAAGATGTGGCAGCTCTTGAAGAAGTACAGCTAGACTGATGTGTTCCTGTGGAAGGAATGCTGTATCCAGAGGAAAAGACACCTGTGACCTGGACCTGTATAGGACTTCACTTCCCTCGGACAAAGACTGGATCTGTCATGAAGGACAAGGACACGTGCACTGCCTATACTAATCCTGGCAGAATGGTTGTCCTTAAACCTCTTATCACTGTTTCACTTCCTTTATTACTTCCTTCTCTCCCTTGCCCACTCCTTGTCAGCTCAAGTACCAACATACATTTTTTTTCTTGAACAAGCTGTTGACTTAACCCTACCAGAGCTACTGCTCCCTACAAAATAAATCTTTTCTATGTAGAATGAGAAACAGTTTCTTTGGCATTGTTGTAAGGAGACTGAAGAAGTTCTTTTCCCTCTACAGACAACAATTAAAGTATTTGGAGTTGCACCTGCATGCGTCTTGTCCTTCATCCCTGGCAGATCTATCAGTATGTGGCAGTGGATATCCAGAGAGCTGCAATTCTGCAAGAAGGGGCAGGTGACCTTCCCTGGTCTGATGTTGATTCGGAGCTAGTGATTAATCTGCATGGATATTTTCTTTCCTTTTGAAAGAGAAGGTGTCTCCAGACCACTGTTCGAGTGATGTCTGAAACTTGGAAATTCCAGATTTGAATTGCTTTGGTGTACAAAGCTAAAACGAATAGGAGCCCTGCCTCTGTTCTCCTAGCACAGGAAAGTTGCTGTGAGCTCTGCTGGAGTGTTTACCTTTCCCAGAACAATTCTAGCTATGCAGTGTTCTCAGCAGTATTGACAGTGTAGAGGTTTACCCCCGCTCTTCTTTGCCTGGTTTGAGATACCTTGTCGCTGTCTTTTTGAAATGCTTGTTGGATGTGAATATTCCCAGTGAACGCTTGTTGGATGTGAAGATCATTCCCAGTTCGCTTTTGAACTAGCCTGCTTTGACCTGTTTAACTAGGTATGGAAAGATTTTTGTGTGTTGCTTCACGTGTGTATATGTGTGCTAACATGAACCCTAGAGATCATTTTCACGTTATTTGTTGCCTTCTTTCCTTTTTGCAAAGGGTAACAGTAGCATTCCAATGTCTGCCACTGGGAGTGAAGGTGAGCAGGTTGTTGCAGTGCCTCTGGCCCTGGCTAGCCTCTAGGGCAATGGAAGGCAACATTCCTATTCCACTTCCTCAGTTTTGCTTAGCAGTGGGGGAGGCTCCGTGCAGCGGCCAGTGGTATGGCAGGAATCTGTAGAGAGAATAGAAGATGAAAGGGGTCCAGTGCTCCACATGAGCTGGAGGCATTTAGGATTAGGCTGCCTTCCCTAGGTTACTTTCAGAGCCCTGAGGACTGGGAATCCTGTCTGGAGAAGGACAGCAAGCTGTTGACTCTGACTTCTGTCAGCATGGGGTATAGTGATCTCTTAAGCTGACAGAGTGGAAAAGCCTTGCATGTTAATTGATTTGGACTCTGATTTTTTTTTTTTTTTGGTTTTCAGTCAATTTATGGTATTCTAATAAGCAGGCCATTCAAAGGGACGTTGGTTGTGAAAGGAATTGGGAAGGGAGAGGAAGATGAGAGCTTTGTTCCAATCTCTGCTAATCCAGAAACTGTTTAACCCTTTTCAGGCGTCTGTGCTGATGCACTATGGGTGAGCTTGGTCTGCTTTTTGTGTGTACCCCGATTACTCCGTTCACGACAGTGTCATGTGGCATTTATATATTCCAAGAGGTTAAATTGCTTTTTGTTAAATGTCACCAGAAGTACTTCCTTGAAGCAATAACATGATAGAGAACGTGTTCAAAGTGATTTTTTTTTTTTTTTTTCCTTTTCTCTTCTTTTTTCCAACCCAAGACATTAAGACTCAGAAATGAGATGAAAACATTCTGCTGCACGGTACTTGGAGAGAATTCCTGTGCTTCAAGAGCAGAACTCTGAACAAAGTGTAACTTTTTTTTTTCTGAGAAGACAACCGTTTTTCTTAATGTTCCTGTTCCCTGGGTAACCTGGATGCCAGAAGCCTCAGGTCTGACTGCTTTCAGAAAAATTACTCTTCTGGTGCTGATGATTGAAGCACAGTGCCTGCAAGTGGAGTGGTGTCTTGAGCAAACAAATCATTGTTCTAATGCAGCAGATGTACACTGAAGGGCTACATTCTTTACCTTAGTTCATAGTCTCCAGGGGATCTATTTAGAAAAACATATTTTAAAGTTGTTAAACAGCACCTGTTTGTCTGTTTGGAACACATAGGGAATTTTCTGTGTCAAATACTGATAGAAGCTAGAAATTTCATTGGTGTCTGGAGCATGATAGCTGTTTTAATGCCAGTGTCTGAAACTTCTGTAATAGGTTAGCAGTGTGGTTATTCTGGTCTCCAAAGCTCAACTGAGAGAGAGGTAGGAGAGGGAACAGACAGCACATTGCTAATGGACATACTTCACCTGCTTTCTTACTCAGTTTCTCCACATATTGGCGCAGGGCTTCTAACGGTTCACTGAACAGAACTCTTAAAATCATTGTGTAGTGATTAAACGCTCCTTGACCTTGGTGGATTAGTCTGCAAAGGAGCATGTGCAGCCAGCACCTTGCTGGTATTCACTTGGGAGTTAGGTAGTCTCTGTGTTTGGTGTTTAAAAGAAAAAATTCTGAAGCATAGTAATTTCATGGTTTTTATTGTCCTTGTTACATTAAAGGAGGAAACAGTCTTAGCTATTATAAGACAAATCACTCGCTGTTGTAGATCTTCACGTGCACCTCAGGCCCAGTTGTAATTTTCACAAGAAACAGTCCTCTAGATCTGCTTGTATAGAACATGACCTTGAAGTATTTTATTTGTAATTCTTAGATGTTTACCTATTTCTTAAGTGTCCAAGCTACTAGAACACTTCTGTTTTAACTTCCTTGGTCTCAAGTCTTGTTTCTTAGCTTGCTTCTTAGCATTGGTCTGCTATGCTGCACAGTATATTGCACTGTCCCAAAGTGCGTCTTTATTTTCTATACTATATTCTGTGCGTGCTTACCTTTTCAGGGATACTTCATTGGCAGAGCTGTTCAGATTATGTAGAGGCACAGATGTCTCTTAAGTTGCGTGTAAAGGTCAAGTTCTGTTTCCGCTAACCCTGAAAGAATATGGGCTGTGGCTTCACTAGTTTGGTTCCAAGATGTGTCCAAATTTTTGATGCAAAGGGCAACGCTAAGTTTGGATGCTAATTATGGAGGTTGTTCTTTTTGATAGTGTTTATGTACAAATGTCAGGAAAAGATGTACATAGTTTCTGATTTTCTTAAGAAATGTTTTACATGCTTTGCATTATTTGGGATTTCTAAATGCATCTCTCAAAATCTGTGTCTCGACGTGGTTTTCAATAGAACAAGGAGCGAAAAAAAGTCCGTTGCCCGCTTGTTTTTTAGTAGTTACCCCACCCTTTTTGCTTCATTCCTGTAAACCAGAGCAGGAGCTCTCTGGCAGTTGCTTATGTAATGGTTCAGCCCTTGCTGTCAGTCTCCCTGCAGTTCACTGTTCTAGTATCACGAGCTGCACGAGCTTATTCAGGCTATATACCAGTTTTTCTTTCCTGTTAGAACTTCATAAACATTTGTGTATCATAAAATTACAGCCTAACTTGTTTTCCTGTTTTGCTCTCTCCAGATTCAGTTAAGGAATGCTAGAGAAAAGGGGTATGGGCTCTAGTCCAAAAAAGCGCTTGGGGAAATAAATATTTGCATTTGAGTCAGTAGGATATATTTCATTTTTTGAAATGAAACTTACTTTTCTCATGAGTGTCCTCAAATTCCAGATAATGCAAAGCTGAATCTTGGCACTGCAGTGTTCCTGCCAACTCAAGTGGTTTTTCTCCTTTTTTACATCTTGAAGCTCTGTTGTTGAGAGCTATCTTGGATATGCTGTGTTTGTTCTTCATCTGATTTCTTTCTCTCTCTCTCTTTTTTTTTTTTTTTTTTT
>Ga0065711_1034070_pt1 | contig 24350 bp, 16 predicted proteins | sample Hoacrofraction12_FD_59098 | JGI IMG/M metagenome (GOLD analysis project Ga0065711, IMG submission 59098) | Hoatzin crop microbial communities from Cojedes, Venezuela - Epithelial fraction 12 v2 (version 2) | ecosystem: Host-associated > Birds > Digestive system > Esophagus > Crop | place... | reverse complement strand
TTTTTTTCAGCTTTTTTTTTTTTTTTTTTTTTAATTAAAAATGCAATTGTAGGAAAAGGATGTTATGCTTGGAATGATTTTCCCTGTGAATGTTGTATACCTCTTTGTAGTTTTCTACTCCAGATGACTCAGAGAATAGAGTGCTGTTGCCAGTACGGATTAGTACTGTGGGGGGCATGGTGTTTTCGTTCTGTCCCTTTAGACTAAGAGGATTCTGTTCCATCATAGGCATATTTGTTCCATGAATAGTGTAATTGTCAGTTCTCAGGTTTGGACTCATCTCACTGAGAAAAGTGCTTAGGTACCTTAATGTTTAGCAAGTTAGAGGTAACTGTTCAGAACAGGTTTGGAAACTGCGAGCCTGGGGACTCCCTGGACCAACACAGGACTTTCTGGTTTTGGTGTCGCTCCAAGACTGCTGTCCTGATCTCTGAGATCCTGCTTCTCATTTCATTTCTCTCATCCGCTACGCCTCTAGGTTCAGGCTTGAGACTGAACTGGTCGGTCCTCATATGCTAGGAGACTAGTGTGTTAGCACTGTTGGCAGTGGTGGTGTTTTGTCACAGTGGACAGGCATGGTGACAAACGTACCCAGCTGAGAGAGGCAGCCTTGCTGCAGTGCATGTGTGGCCATAGCTGCTCTTTGGCCCATCCATCTGCGAGTAGCTCAGCCACGACTGTCTCATGGGCAGGGAAAACCACACGAGAGCAAGCTGAACTTCTTCACTGGAACACAGAAAGCTGCACAGTCCCATTTACGCAATCTGCTGTCAGTGACATTGTGTTTTAATTATTTGCGTAGGGTGCCGGGGAGCTTTTTCTTTGTGAGAAGAGCTTGAAGAGTACCAGTGCTTCTGACTGCAGTTTAGTCCTCAACTCTGTAGGAGGAGGGGAGAGAAAAACTGTATCTTAAATTACTAAAGAGCTTAAAATTATTCGCAGAACTAAAGTGACCAATTCATTTGGAGTCAAAAGCTTCTTTAATGAAATAGTTCATTTAGCAGGAGGTGGATAAAGAGCAGAAACATACAGGACAAGGAGAAGATTGTGAGCAGGACAACCCTGCAAAGGGGAGCAGCAAATGGAAAACTGTCACAGGAAGTGGAGTTTCTTCTGCTGTAAAGCTAGAATGAAGATTGCTTGGGTTGGTATCTTACAGGTGTAATTGAGCCAATGTTCGTGTTCTTAAAGGGTTAGTAGTTGATTGCACTCGGATTTAGGAGGGTCAACTAAATGAATCAAAATACTGTTTTGTAAAGGTGGTTCCAAAAAATTGGTTGTTGGAGTTTAAGGTGTGAATGAAAGATACTGCTGCTGCCCTTGAGTTAAGTGTTTACGGATGTAAATTATTGATACCATCACGCTTGAACAGACAAAGGAAGCAGCTTTCCTTTTAAAGACGTCAGTGAATGCCGAAGATGACTGCTGGAAGAGTCTTACGTAGTGTGCGATAGGACTTTTAGTTAGTTTTTAAATTAAAATTTAATTAAAGCTTTTAGTTAATAAACAAATTAATTGGCATACCTGATGCTTGAGACTAGACTAGGTAAGAGAACCGGTTTCACCTAAGGCTTCAGTTTTGTGCACTGATCGTGAGAACACTGGGAGCGGTTCCTCTTGCATGCAATACGCTACCCAAGTGCAAGGTCCTGTGCCTGGGTCGGGGAAGTCCCCGGTATCAATACGGATACGGATTTGTTGAACACTGGTGGGAGGGAGACCCAGTTCAGAGGATTAGGAAGGAGATGCACAAGTTACAGTAATCTTCTGGAAAATCACCTCTTCTGCAGTCGAAAAAGCATTAAAAATTAGTAGGAAAGCAATAGCACATAAACAAGCAAAAAGAAGTGTTGTTACAGGATTGTGTAAATCTGTAGTTGTCTACCTCAGGAAGATACTGGTGTAGCTCTGGTGGTACCAGCTTTAAAAGTCTACGGCAGAGCTGGGAAAGAGCTAGAGAGGGGCTGTGGGAGTGACTGCCAAGTGTGGAGTGGCTCTGAAGAAGAAATTCTTTCAAAAGATTTGCCTGATATTTTCCTGCCTGGAAGAAAGACAATGGGTGGGAGAAGGAGTCGGTCTGATTACCATTTCGTGCAGTGTTGGGTTAACTTGGGGATGGTGCAGATTGTTAAAGAAACACCAGGGTAAAGTCTTGGAAGGAAAATCCATCTAGAACTCTCAAATAGCAGGTAACCGCTGCTGACTCAGGAAGTGACAAGCCACTTAATGCCAGTCAGGGACAGTGTGCCAGGGAAGTATGTTTTCCCTAACTTAGATTCTTCTCTGCCATTTGCTGCTGGTAAAATACTGTCCCAGGTGAACCTTGTGTCAGACCCGAGTCAGCCGTCCGACACTTCTGGGAAAGAGCCTCCACGGTGCAGATACAGTTCACGTTTAAAGGGTCCTTTTTCATCCACAGATTAATTCGTGTGTCCTGTTCTCGATCAGGGCATGAAAACAAACTTAACATGAATTTTCGTAGTCATTGCAGGGTCGTGTATCAGATCTGCAAGTGCTGTAAGTCACTTCCGCGTTACTTTGTGAGGAAGAAAAGTCAATAAAGGGTCTCCCCCACAGCTTAAAAGCGTGAGTGTTAAAAATAGATCCTGAAGATACTTCCATTCTGATCTATTTTATATGACTGCTACATGGTTCTTTTAGAATGGTTGCTCTTTTGTTATTCAACTTTGATACATCTAGTTATACTTCTGCTTACAAATGACAGATTTGGACTATTGTCTCCTTAAAGAATGTGATTTTGTTTCAAAGGAGTGTGTATATAGCTGCTTTCACCAGGGCCAATGGCCCTTGTTTTTGTTACGAAATAGTGTTGAGAGAGCACCCTCTGGTGATAGTTGTTAACGAAGCTAGCTTTTATTGAAAAAATGTAATCGCCCCGTAGTCTCTAGGTAGAGATACAAACATGCATTCATATATGACTTACGTTCCCTGCCCAGTATTTCCTAACTAAGAAATTAGGTTAGCATTCCATTCCCATATTCCACTTCTAGGTGGAGATCTGAAAGAACAAGTCAGTCCAATAACAAAGTGCCGCAGTGCTCTTGTCGAAGCAGATCATACCCGGGGCATAACGTGCGTGGGCCTGTGACGCTGCGGTGTGATGGGGCAGCGTGCTGCCGTGGGCCGCCCCAGGCCAAGGTGGAGGGGGTTGCAGCTTGTCTGTAGAAGCAGTCGCCAGCCTTAAAGCACTCATGAAAGCGAGCAAGGAATCAGTGTCATTTTCAGAGACTTAGTGTAGCAACTGAGACTGCTGCCAAAAGGAATGATGGGACACTTTGTACGATGCAAGTGTCGTAGCCTAAATATGCTGTGTTTTTCTAATAAACAAAATGTGGGCTGTCTTAGCGAATTTTGGTGTGCCCTTGAATTCTGAGACAAGCAGAAGAATGCTGTTTGAAGACCCAGACTGAAGATGAGAAGGCCACCGTATCAAGGGCCATGTGGTGTAGTTAGCATCAGTCCTACAGTCGCTCTCCAGTGCTCTCTGAATCGGGTTTACTTTGTTAGCAAGGGAGATGGCAGACCAGAAAAAGGAGAAGTTGAAAGCCTGAGGAGCAGTCCCCAGTTATATACTAGCAAGAAGGAGGATGAGAGGAGGGAAGCCGCCCTACCTACCGGAGTTGTTTGCAGTGTGCAGCACGCACAAGCGCGTACCAAGAGTAACTGAAACATTGGAATCGCCTACCACACCTTAAGCTCACTAAGACTTTGACAGTTTCAAGTAGCTTTGTTACACACGTTGCAAGAAATTTGGATTGTCTTAAGGAAAATTTAGGACAAAAATTTGGCTTTGTGTTTTCAGTGCCACTGATGATGATGTCTCCATTCCCCATGCCCTTTAAGCATCTTAGCTTTCCAGTGTGTAACTTCACAAGTTTCCCTGTTCATGCTTTTCCAAAACTCTTAGCGTTGCAGATGCCTTTATTGATACTAAATGCTGCTGGCATATTTCTCAGAGTGTGGATAAATATATGGTGGGCTCAGTTCTACAGCTTATTGTGCCTCAGCATAGCAGTCTACCTGCCAGTACTACCAGTCCCTGAATTCAGATCAGAGTTTCAGCCAGTGTGCAGTGCGAGCAGATGTTGGTTCAGTTGTGCCGCTGGGCTTTTTCTGGGAAATCTGCAGAAGGCCACACTGCTCCCCTTCTGTTCGCTGCTTTGCTGACCAGCAACACAGCTGTCTGGCTGAACTTTTCCTGGGGTTGCTACTAAACCATATTTGGCAAAGAATAAGGTCATAAACAGCCTCAAACCAGAGTAAAGAGTGAATCAGTTTAATGTCTGAAAAGTGTGCGTGTGTATGAATACACAATTCTTCTTAATACTGAAAGTGGTACGTTTGCACTTAGTGTGTGTGTGAACTGGGAATGCCACTGTTTGATGAGCCCAGAAACCATTAGTAGCCACTAATGTTTTCTTTTGTTTTTTGAACTCATCTTCACCATTCCTTATGATCAGGGCATGCGTCAGTATTTGGAGAAAGTGCGCCGTAATGTAAAGCTTTTTGGGTTTGAATTATTTAATGTGCTAACGTTGCAAGCTGTCTGCCTGTAGTCTTTTTCTCCTAGCTTCAAAGATGCTGATAACAAAATTATCTTCCTGTTACAATGGAAGCTAAAAGCTCTGAGCGAAGGAGGCCCACTGAAAGTTGTCTGAGCTTGAAAATGAAAAAGTCCCTGGCTTTCCATACACAGGCAGCTTCTTCAGGTTTGTCACAGCAAGCAGATTGGTTCTGTTTTCCAGCAGGCTTTGCATTCCAGAAAGCCCAAAGAGAGTGTTTCTTTCTCACAAGAGTGGAAGTGCAGCAGTCTTTACGGTAGCAGCTGTGTATGTAAAAAATAATTCCTCTGCTTTTTTTGCATTGCGGAGGATAGACACCAAACATAAGAAACTTGCGGTCCATCTGGAATAAGTGAGATCCACTCAGCTCATTCCCATTGCAGGTCCAACCAGGAAGCCCAAGTATGTGGAAAGTCCAAGGGTGCCAGGTGAGGCAGCTCTGCCGCTGAGAAAAGGATCAGAGCAAGGAGAACCCAGTCAACATGGTAAGAGCCTGTTCAGCCATACTTTGGTAGAACAGCTGTTCGTTTCAGACAGAGCGATACAAAGGAGCCTGCGTAATAAGGAAATCTGATTCTTTATTTGTAAGAATGTTTTGCAGATTTAACATGCTCATGGTAAGGAGAGGATGCTTGCCATTATACTTAGTGATCTTTGTAACTGTCTCAGTTCTTGGAGCTGTGCACGTACTGCAGTCAAAATGACATCCGAGTGCTGTTGGTTACTACATATGCCAAAAGCTTGCTAGAATTTTTCTGGTTTTGTTTTTAATGTAAATTGATTCCAGCTGGGTAGCTCTGCACTGGGTATAATGCTTCATTTTAGAAATGGTGTAAAAGCTTGCTAAACAAGAAGGCAGTAACGGTAGACTCCTGTGTTGGCAAAGCTGGAAAAAGCTACCTCCCTAGAATTAGTTGGCATTCTTGGAAAGTTTCATGTTCATTAAATTTGACTAGTGTGTAACAGAGTGTGGCTTTGACAGTGAATGTTAATTGACCTCATTAAAGTCATTGCAGGTCACTGATGAGGTTCCGGCCAAACAATCTTTTGTTTTCCTTTTGCTTCAATTTTAAAGGAAACAATAATTCTAAAAGCCAATGTTTTCTCTTTTAAAAAGCCTGTTATTTTTGATACTTACTACTGGAAACAGAACTCATTGTAATTATTTTCACCGTCTTCTTCCGTATGCTCTATTTGGTATGTTATAGTTACCCTGGCCCCTCTTCTGCTTTCATCTTCACAGCCATCTTAGTGCTGTCATTGAAGTTTTATGTCCAGCTGGGACAGCCTGTAGTCCTCCCTAAAGGTGACCATCTCATGATGATCCTCCTCTTCACAGAGTTGTGCTCTTCCAGACAGGCTGCAGAAGGTCAAGCTCTGGTGTTTAAGGATTGAGCAGTGGTTGCTGGTTGAACACCTTAGACTCTTGGCTTTGATCTCCGTTGCTGAACTGAATTTGGTGCTATGCCTAACATTTACTCAGACTTGTCAAAGATTAAAATTTAAACAGAAAAATATTAGGATTTTGATAGAAGAATGAAGGTATTGACTTCACAAATTCTGTAATTTCCAGGATTGTAATTTTAAAGATTAATTGTAATCCTCAAAATGACAAAAGAGAAAATACATTTTCCAGTCAAATATTCTAAGACCTGTCAATTTGCAAAATGTTCTGAGGTACAAAAACTTTTACTATCTGCTCTGAACAGAGGCTGCATTTCATAGACACTTCTTCCTTTTGGGATTAAGTGAGAATAAGATAATTCGATCTTCCAAAGTAAAAGCTTAAGCTGTCCAGAAAATGAAGAAATATGTGTGTTCAAGTAGGCACTGAGCTGGAGTGAAATAAAGAAGGATGGTTGACTACTAAACTGCCCATGTTTGCAAACCATGGGGTTTACGTTGCTCGTAAAATTCAAACATTGTTGAAGAAATGCTTCCTGGTCAAGCTGTTCGGTTAAAATAATTGTTTTCTGTTTTTCTTACAATCTGCAGCTTGGGGAAAAATGTGCTATTTATTGCAAGTGCCACTGAGTGTCAGCTGTGTCTTGTGTGGTTAGATACCGTCTGCTCTTCATGGGGAGTAGATGCTGTCCTGGCACGCCCCAGGCTGAGCTAAGCTGTGAAGGACAGACCGAGGGCAGAGGGGAAGGTCTGGCCTGGTGGGGATGGCCTTTTTCTGGAATATTGCTAGAACAGAATTTCAGTCTGCTGCTGAGCTTTAACAGTGTTGAGTTTGATGCTGCTGTTAGGAGAATAACCACGTCCACCATCAGGCCAGTGATGAACTGGTTGCACTTAACCATTTTTGTTTTGACAGGAAGGTTGGGGTGTTTTTTTTCCCCAAGTTTGTGCCAATATGCAGAGGATCCAAGACTCGCCAACAATTTAAAGTCTAATGGACCAAAAGTTTAAATGGCGTTAGCTTCTCTGTGTGATATATTACTGACAGAAAAACTGGTATTTACATTGGATTGTACTTTTCTCTAGATCTTGTAACAGTTTCCAAATATAAGACTCTAATGTTCACCAACTTTTTTTGCCCCACTCCAAAGCAAAGCCTGATAAAGAGTCGAGCTGTTCTCCTGCAGCACAAGAACTGATGACAAGATTGGGTTTTTTACTGGGAGAAGGGATTCCAACTTCTGCTCATATAGAAGAGAAAAATGAAGTCATGGTAGGATAATGGAAAAATAATATTTAATGTTCATCTTGTTCTTGAGAGGGCTAATGTTATTTCCTCTGTTTGCTAGTTGCAGTTACTTGATACCATAATACAATCCATTTTAATGGGCATATGGTGATGGAGTTGTGAATGAATTATAACAGGAGCGTGTGTGTGTTTGTTTTGAAATTGTGAGTTGATCTTGCATTCTTAAAAAAAGACTCCTCATTTCTGGAGGTTTAATCTACTATGAATGTGAATAGTTTCTAGGGTTCTCTCTGCCTTATTTGAGTATTTAGGAGGAACTTTTTTTCCCTTCTGTTCTCGGTGATTTATGAGAATGGAAAATGTCAGTGGTGTGTTAAAATAGGAGCATGCTTTTGGGGCATGTGTGTTTGGTTTTTCCCAAGAAGTTCATTTCCATTTGACAGTCTTTTTCTGTCACCTGGGGCCAGAGGAATTGGGGAGAAGCAAGCAGCTACTGTCCATGTGAAACTCCTCTGCTAACCAGGACTGCACAGCAGCTGCCACTCTCTCTTCCCCTGCTTCTCTCCACTTTTAGTGCCAGGGCTCACGAATCTTAGTGCATCAGTTTGGGTTTCACTGATAGTGAAATGTGAAGAAGAGTGCAGTTCTAGTGGATTTAACCCAAATAATAAATACTGGGGGCGGAGGGGAGGGCTGCGCAGTAGAAGGTTTGATAGAGATCTGCCTCGCTGCAGCTCTCCCGCTGAACTGTGACATTCCCTTTTTTCTTCAGAAGTCATTTTTTCAGAGTGATCTGAAAACATGTCGTTAAGGTTCCAAATCAAGATAAAGCTTCTGCTTCTTGAAGTTTTTGCTTGAAAAATGGGCTCTTTGCTTTGTTCTCATTCTGCTTCGCCTTGGTGTTTCTAATTTTCAGCACAGTAGCGTGCTGCCTTCTGTGCAATAACAGCTCCTTTTTCTTCGCATGGCAGTGTACGGTAGCCGGCCAGGGAGTGAGTCCCTGTTCCACCCTCACAAGCAGCACCACGTCCCCCAGCACGGACAGTCCCTGCTCAACCCTCAACAGCTGTGTTGGCAAAGCCGTGGCTAACAAGGGTAGTCCCTGTGGAACCATCAGCAGCCCCAGCTCCACCCTGGAGAGCAAGGACAGTGGAATTATAGGTAAGCAGCGTAAGTAGTAATGCAATTAATAGAAGCTAACCTTCTCTTAGTAGTACAAGTCTGAATAGCTGCTGCTTGTCATTGTGTTCCGTTTTATGCTGTGCATGGATCCTGCTTCAAATTCTCTGTACTTGCAAGACTGAAATTGTATTCTTTGGCTATAACAATTGCAGTTGTTAGGTGTGCATTTCTCTTTTGTTTTCCTAGTGCAGTTCTAATTTCTCCATGTTTTCCTTTAAAATCCATGAATTGAAAAACCTTAATTTCCTCTGTTTTGCTGCATTTGTTATTTTCTTCCACCTTTTTCCTTTTCCATTGTGTATGTCTCTATAATGTGTTTCATGATGGTGAAGCACAGCATAGCTTGAAGCTGGTTTAATTTCCAGCAGAGGAAAAATTAATGGTGCTACTTCTTCCGAGAGTAATCTAAATCAAACTGTTTAAAAGCAGTGCAAACTTTTGAGTAATTGGCATGAGAATGAAGCTAAAATGGGGAGGCATCATGGCAGAGGTGAAATTGTGTGATCCTCTGCTGAATAGATGACTAACTGAGGCTATGTATGCATCTCCTGTGGGGAGTCAGTTATCTTTAGAGAGGCAGCTACCGTCAGAGACCAGCTGTTACATAGCTCCTTTTACCAACTAGCTCAATATTTCAGTAAGTCTGTTCAGTTTGAAAGAAAAGCTCTAAATTCTTTGCTGCCCTGTTTGTGCCATCTTCCCTGTTTCTGCTCCCTGCCCTACTGGGTCTTTGTCTGTGCTGCTCCCTACCTGTGCCTTTGGGCACCCAGGTGGCTGCTTTAATACTGTTTTCTGGAAGGTCAGAGTAAGATGTAGAAAGCATGCTTTTCATGTTGTTACACTCTGTTGTAGGAAGGTTTATTCTTCATTGGTTTAGACAATGTTTTTTTTAAATGCTGATTCCTTAACCAATTGATCTCTTTTAAAATTTGTTTTGTAACAGCTTTAAGCTTACCAACAAAAATCAAGCATGAAATGTCCCCTAACCGGATGCTGTCTCAATATACAAAAGTGAGCTTTCAGTTTTTAAGTCTAGCTGATGGACTAGATTTAGGGAGGCTGAAAAAGAGAAGCAATTTAAATCTTAAATTCCTAGATTTGACAAAGTAAACTTAAGACGCGTCATCGTCTTTGACTGTGAGCTTAGTACTTTTTTATTTAGAACTTTTGTTCATAGAAGGAATTCCAAGTGAAAGTTGTCTCTGCTGTTATGAATACTACCATGATGATCAATGATGTAGTACCTGCCAAGAAGTAGTGATAATACATGTTTTCATAACACAGTTAACGTCACTTTACTCTGCCTTTGTAGATATTCTTGCATTTTATTATAAAGTGAAATAATTAATAGTCATAATTATGTTACAGCAAAATATTATTTTTAATGATCAGTTACCCTAAACCAGATGTTTGTCGTGGGTGAAAAGACTCATCTGTATAACACTTAAGTATTTTCAGTTTTAGAAATTTATTTTGTTTTACTCCTTCCATTTAGCAATCTACTATGGAATGAGTAAATAATGATTTACTCATTCCATAGTAGATTGGTAAAAGCTATTGTCCGTGGTCAATTTTGTGTAAGATCTGGTTTTGAGACAGTATTAACATTTTGATGCAAAGTGAAAGCTATATCGGAATTGTAGCTCTTGGGTTCGCAGATCTCAGTCATTGCCTGACTTGAGAATAGAGTACGTTAGTTGTAGGTTTTGTCAGAATTTCGGGTTTCCTGTTCTGATTACACTGATACAGGTATAAAACAAACTAAAATGATTGTACAAGTGAGTGTATTGGTATAAAAATACAGCAGCCTATGAGTAGAAGAAACAATAATGCCTCTTCTTGCAAAAAATGTTTGTCTTTTAGTATAATTTACTCATTTCGTGTTTAAAATGTTTTATAGGGGTTTTGCTTTTTCAATAGAGTAGTTTAAATCGGTTCTCTGAATGACACAGGGATCTAGGAGAGTTGTGCCGTAAACCGAAATAGGCTTCCCAGATAGGACATGGTTACAAAGATACTTCTACCTTTGTCAACGCGTCTGTGCGTAAGCTTTTACTATCTCTGTAAGTGATGTGTAGGTGTGCCACTTCTGTGTAGACATGTTTCTTAAAAATTTGGGACCTTTCTTAAGGCTTCTCTAAGTGGTGAGTGTTTGCCATTTATAAAAAGAGGAGCCATGTTGGTTTGGAGTACTTGGTTGTATGGAGATCTAAACCAGTGTGTGTGCTCATTTGTTGAAAGCAGTACTGCACTGAAAAACTGTATTAACTTTGCAAAAAAGTTTCAGGACTGCATACTGGTTTGCATGCAACTTTTGTTTGTATCGGTGAGAGTAGCATCAATGTGAGTATAAAAACTGGCATTATTAATACACTAAATTTCTGCTCTGGTAGGCGATACAGAAGAAGAAAAAGGGATCCTGATTGTCTGTTAATGACGTACTTTCAGCCTTACGGAGCTCTTCTGTGAGGTGTTGCAGCCCAAGGACAGGACGCATTCGTGTTTTGTGTATACGGTTTAATGTCACAGAAGATGCATTTCTTTTGCAGATAGTTTATGAAGTCTTGGAATAAATACATTTAGAGTATCTGTAAAGCATAGTTCATCCAAGACTATAGAAGCAGCTGATGGTTTTGGAGTGGAGTGGATTCCTTCTTTCCTTCCAGAAAGGCAGGATAATAGGCTGGAGCTCTGTTCTTTAACCTTCTTTAAAACGTGTTCTTGAGTGAGAGCTTCCCTCCTCTCAGTGGACAAGTTTATATACTGTCATGAACCCCACTACCCATGCTTTGCAAGCTCGAAATAAGCTATGAACATGCCCATTGTCTAACTGAGGTCAGAACTAGCCTCATATTTATTTAAAATAGTGAAGTTGGCATGACAGCTACATCGTCTGTTGTATAACCTTGTAAGTACTAATATTTTTAAGAAAATAATTTTGAACCCAGTGGTAAAAGTTACTTATTGAATTAATGAAGAGGAGAGTTTCAAAAATAGGAAAAACATGAAAAAGAGTCCTTTACTACACAGGGAGAAGAGAGGAGGGTGGAGTTGTGAAGTGTATGATTGTGAGAGCAGGGGGGAAACACCCTAGAGAAGGTACAAGGGTGGGGGGGAACTCCTCTATAACTCCTTCAGTCGAGTATATGTGGTTTGTGATCACGGGACCGTATGAAAATCATCTGCTGCAGTTCTGCTGAGCTGTCATTCGTGTCGAATTTGAACACCCCTTGGCAACCTGTGGCAGCACCCCTTACATCTACAGAGGCATGAAACCAAGAAGGGAAGTAAGAGGCATCTCTCTGATAAATGACCATGGTTTTGGTTTTTAAATACAAATGTGTCTGTGCACTGAAATTTGTTATTAGTAGTAAATGTGCATTTTAAATTATGTTTAGCAAGTATAAGTTTTCTAATGTCTTTGACAGAGTGCATCCAACCATGAAAATAGCTTGCTCTTTCATGCTGCTTATGTGGGCTTCCGTTGTATTTCTACTCCCACTGTGCTTGCTGGGCCAGCGGACTCTGATGGGAAATCTATCCTTTCTCCCTTTCCTGCTTTTTTACTTCTGGTTCAAGTTGCTTTTAGTTTTCTAATGTTTTACCACCGTAGTCAAAACTCTTCCTTACTTTTATTGAATTTGACAAAATAGTAGTGGAGGCAGGTTTTAATCTTCAGCAATGAGCTAAGTGGGAGAAAAGACTGGGCTACTGGCCAAAATGTGAGCTTTTCTGGATGCTTGGCCCTGTTTCAATATGGAAATCTTGAGCAGCAAGGTTTCCTGATGCTACATTTCACTCCAGGAGGAATCGTGGTTTTAAATATTTCGTACTTCAGGAGGAGCCAGATTTTTTTGACACAACCATGAGAATGAAATAAATTTGTCATACGGAAGAACAGTCTAAGCTGCATGCAGAGGTTAATGGAATGCCTGAAAAGCTTTTTCTTCTGTTGCTTCTAAAATGTGTGTCGTAGCTTCTAAAATGTGTGTCGTATTGCTGGTATTTCTTAGAATACAAGCTCTTGAGTTTAACCATCAGATCTTAAGTTTCTTGTGAATATGAGGCTAATGCTAAGCTGGAAGAAGGCAAAGTTGTACGAGTACCTCGTCATCCTGCAAGGCTGTAGATGCCCTGCCGCTGGTGTGGAAGAAGAGCTGCTGGTGCTTCCTCTGGGCAGATGGGCCTCAGAGCTCGAAGGAGCACTCTCTGCATTTGCGCTCTGGTAGACCGGAATGTTTTACTTAATGGTTTGGTCAGTGGCGTGTAGAATCATCACATATGTACCTTTAATATTTAGAATTTTAGCCTGGGAAGGACCCACAGTTCACATAGATATTATTATTTGAGCTCGCATTGGGGTTTTTTGTGTGGGTTTTTTTTTTTTTTTTTTTTTAATCCTGATGCCCTTTCATCCTATTTTGTATTTTTCTTTGTTGCATACATTCATATGTAAACTAGCAGTTATAATGAAATACATTGTCTTAGAAGCTGGGTCAAGGTAAGAATCACAGAAATCTATAACTGAGTAATCTTAAACATTACCTGAAGTTTTTAAGTTTTCTTACCTCTCTTCCTGAAAAAAATGAAACAAAAAAAGATCCCCCAAACCAAAACAGAAACCACACTACCACTTTTCCTGAATTAACAAGCTTCTTATTTTTTTTCTTCATGTTTTATTTCCACTCATCAGTTGGTTTATTTGGTTTCTAGTCTAGACCTAACTGTTTCCAAGATAATTTTGAGTGATTATGTCATGCAGGTATGCTGTTCTCATTGATTTAGGTGAACTTTCAAGTGTTCAAAACGCACTGAGCGTTGGCTTAACCTTGCATAAATATATGTTGTTCAGTTATTGTGTGAGAGTTTAAGTACTGAAAGGGTTTTAAATGAAACAGAGTCATTTCACTATTAAACATAGAAAAAACAGTATATATTTGCAAAGTGTGCTTATGCGAGTACATTAACGTAGTTTTATCAAACATTATTTTTGGTAGTATAAATTCTTCACGCCTTCAGTTATTTCAGGAGGCGTTGATTAACTGCAATCTTGAGGAACTAAAGATGCACTCTAATAACCCTCAGCCATCAAGCCGAGGTATTTGGAGCACTCTAGGTAATGTAGTTAGTGTTGTTTCAGCTTTCATCGAGCAAATCACTACAGCATTGGAAAACTACTGTTCTGTAATGCAGCATCCAGAACCCCCAGTGTGGTCTTCAGTTGTCTTTTAGCTGAGGGTCTGTCTAGTTCTGTGTTGCTTATTTTAGAGCATCTGAAATTTTCATCGTAGAAAAAGCCACATCTTGCTGCTAAAAAGTTTCACAAAGTATTGAGAAATCATTTGTAAATGTTTTCTGGTTGGTTTATAATGACATCAGAAACAAACAAACAAGAAAGTTGAGCCTCTGATTTACTGTGTACTGCAGTACACTGAAATACTGTAAAAACCTAAATCGGTATGTTTAATATAACCTAGAAATTTTGTTCATATACTCTTCTGGGTGTGATCAAACATGCATCTAGCCCTGTATGCTCTTTCTGACAGTGAAATGTGGTAAGTACTTAAGAAAGGAGTAGTATGTAGCTCAGTTGCTGTGAGCTTGCTGTCCGGATCAGCTCGGCAGGTATGTGAGAGTGCAGGATGGTTGTCATCCGAATGTAGCCAAGCTGTCCATGCTGGATGAGCTAGATCTCCAAACAACATTGAACTGGTATCATTTATGCTTCACAGTACGTGGGATGTTTGGTCACAGGTAGGCTTGTGGAAAGCCTCCCAACTTTGGGAGAAATGTGCAAGTTTTTTTAAAGAATTGAATTTTGAATTTTGTAAAATACTAGTCTTTAAAAGTGTGAATTATCAAAAAGATGAATTTAAACTGTTTTCTTGCTCCAGATGCTATTTTTACTTCTTAATGAGCCTTTTTTGTCTCTATGCTTACAGAATTGTTTGCCAATTTGCAAGATGTTCTAGAATTTTAATTTTTAAAAGAAGTTGAGACATGTTTTGGTGAAGTAGTAGATTCTTCATATAAAGTCATAGATGTTTTGGTTGGTTGTTTTTTGGTTTTTTTTGCTCAGCACAAATTACGTAGCTCTAAAGATATACCTGGATTCTTCAGAACATTTTCTTGCCTCTTTTCTCAGGTGTTTTTCCGAATCTGCAAATCTGTGTTGTTTGGCTCTTTTAGATAAAAGATGATATTCCTTAAATTCAACAAAATGTCCAGTGAAGAAATACTTGAGTATCTGCTGGCCCAAAGTGCTATTGGAGTATGAAAATTGTAACACATATTGAGTGTGCCATTTATCTCTGATGTATAGTTTAGCTGGGTTTGTTTCTCGATTTTTCAGCAACTATAACAAGTTCATCAGAAAATGATGATCGTAGTGGATCCAGTTTGGAATGGAGCAAGGATGGGAGTCTCAGAGCTGGAAAACATCAAGGGATTAATCATGATCGAAGAACAGATAATTGTTCACCAGTTGCAGAAGAGGAGGCTGTTGGGTCTGCTGAGAATTTGCCAAAAGAAGTACCAACAGGAGAGGGTCCCGTTCCTTACGCTCAAAGTTCTGGCTCTTTAATAATGCCTCGTCCAAACTCCGTTGCAGGTAAAGTCCTGAGGTAGAAAAAAAGGATGTTCTTAATGATAGGACAATTCTGTTGAATTTTCCTGGTGACGTTATGTTGTTCATATGGAAGTATTTTTATAGGACAAAAAGAAAAGAGCGTAGGTTCTAAAGTGAAAAGATAAGCATTACCTAAGTTGTTTAAAATTATCATATAGAGGGCATTTATCATGCTTTTTAGTAGGTTTTGATTAGGTCAGGACTTTGGGAACACTTCAAAAGTCCATCAGTCATTCTAGGAATGTGTCTGCTGTTAGCTAATCCTTGAGGTTGTTGTTTTTGTGTATGCTCACATTTGCAAAATCTGTAAATCTGACTGAAACCAAGACCACAATCATACTTTGATCTCTGTTGAGCAAGTGATGTGTATGTTTTTTAAAGAACTGTGTGAAATTCTGCATTCCTGTTGAACCATTCATTCAGAAAATGTGAGTCTGTTCAGCTGTGAGGGATACATATGTGACCTTACCTTTATTTTTCTAAGTGTTGTGAAATAGGTGAAGCTCTGAAAAAGCACTTCTGGCTTGAAATCTATTAGTAGAGCCCTTCAAATTCTAGTAGTAATCAGCAATTCACTTGCATAAATATAACCCTGCAAGAAAAATGTTCTGATAGTGTTCAGAAGCATGGGGTGCCATACAGATGGCAGTAGGTTTGGCTAACTAAAAATTCAGAGTTAAAAAACTTGGTAAATGCAGAGTGAGGAAAACTTCAGTAATGAGGTTAGGGCTTGGGAGTTGGTGATTCCTAGAGGGAAGGGGAGGATATCATACTTCATTCCATCTAGAAAATATTGTCAGTAAATGGAGTATCTTTAGTAGAAAAGGTGAAGCAAAAAATGGTACATAGAATTTTCTTAGTATGACAAGATGTGTAGGGGAAATGTTGCTAGGAAACCTACTTTTGAAATTGTCAATGGCAAAATTTTGGCAAAGAACATGCCAGCAATCTTGTAAAGAATCTTTAAGTTCTGACAATATCACTGTAAATTTTGGAAGGTTATAGATTGTTACATGAGCACTAGTTCTGTGTTTTTATTGTGAAGGCAGAAACACTGGTTCAGCTGGGAGGAAAAAAAAAGAGATATTCTCCATTTCATTTTCAAAGAAAGTATATAATGTGTTTATTCCAGAAAAGTCCGACAAATGATAATACATTGGAATTACAACAGAAAAAGATGCTAATATACAGCTCAGTAAATGTTATCAAGAACTGAAGACTTGTCAGTAATAGCCAAAATCCAATGCTTTAAAAAAACCGCAGTCCTACATTTAGAATGCTTCACGAATCATAGAATCACAGGGCGGTTTGGGTTGGATGGGACCTTGTAGATCACCCAGTTCCAGCCCCCTTCCACCGGAGCAGGTTGCTCCAAGCCCTGTGCAGCCTGGCCTTGAGCACTTAAACGCATGACATGAAGTGTCGTGAGAGATACTGAAGCACACACTGCAGTCTTAATAAAGGTAATTTGACATTTTAAAATGCCATGAAAGTTATTAGCACGTTGTTTCAGAATTCTGCTGTTGAAGGATTATTTTGCAGCAGCATACTATGATCTGAATACAATAATGCCCAGCTTTAGAGGGGGAGAGAGTGTACCGTGGTTCTCTGTAAAACTGCTGTTGTCACAGCACAAAGCTTTCTGGCTTTCTGCTGTGTTTGAGTCACCCTGCTGACAAAAGTGAACGCCTTGCAGTGGACAGCAGCAAACTACGGTGATGAATTTGCACATCTCTAAGTATTTTGTGTAGTTACAAAATTACAAATGTTAGAAACAATTTTGGAGTCTGCTTTGAAAGTAGCTTGATTTATCTGAAATTTGCCTATTGAATGAGCTGAGCTATAGTGCTGAAAAGTTAATGCTCTCTGCGAAATGTCCCACATCAAAGGACTGTAGTATGCTGATCTTAGGTATCTGATAGTGCAGAGATTTGGGCTACAGATTTTTGTGAAATGTATTGTGCATTTAACCTGTAAATGACTGTTCTCTGGCTTTTGAGTGCCAATGCTGTATATCCCTCTTTAAAAAAGGGGTACTTGTGCTACACGTGCAAGAAGTTAACATGCAGTATCCTTGCAGATAAGGGTGCCTGAAGAAATTTTTCCTAGATGGGTGTGGGATTGGAAGTTGTCACACCTCCAGTCCCTGCTAGAGAAGCAGCAGTGTTGCAGGAGTCATTGAATTGTGTCTTGCTGTTACTGCTTCCCCTTTTATTACATCTCACTTCCGATTTTGAAGTTCAAGGTCGACTGTAACCATGCCATGCTCCTGCTTTTCTTTTTGTCTTGCATTATTCTCTTCCTGAAGAAAACGTTTGTAGTTCATGAGTGTGACGAAGATGATATTCCAGCTCTGCATCATATGCCAAGTTCATGTGTTCTGCTCTGGTTATCATTTGGAGCATTTGTATTGCTTGTGAGTGACTCACGTTTTTTTCCACGTACTTGATCTGTGTGTCCCTTTAAAACTAGTGCCTTTTGGAGACGGACTCTAGTTTTGCTGACTCTGGGACATGACTGGGGAGGAAGCAGCAACCACCTTCTTTTGACAGATATTGTAGCACTCCTGCATAAATTTTGGGGAATTTCACTCTGAACTAAATGGCTTTGTTGCCAAAGAGGACTGCAATAACTGCCCTTTCGTTGTTACAGCTGTCTGAAACACAGATCCCCAGACTTTGGCTTTGGCTTCTCTTCGACTCATGAGTGCCTGAGTTTTCTGAATGTTAAAAAAGCGTAGACTACTTTAGATTGTAAGGGGCCCCTGGAGATTTCTGCTCCACTGTCTTACTGGAAGCACATCCAATTAGAACAGTTTGCTCAAGGCCTTGTTCAGTTGAGTATTGAGTAATTCCAAGCATGAATATTCCCCTGCATCTTTGGGCAGCTTGTTTGGGTATCCTCAGTGAATTTTTTGTCCTGTATGTCTAGTGTGAATTTGCCATCTTCCAACCTATGTTCATTGTCTCTTACCCTGTTACTGTGCCCCTGCAAGAAGAGTCTGATTGTGTGGCCTCCTCTTAGGTGAAGAGTGACAGTAAGCTGCTGCCTTAGCCATCTCTCTTCAAAGCTGAACAAGCTCAATTTAAACCTGAGACCTCCCTCCCGGTTCAATGCAAAGGAATTCTGCCCAGCCTCTCATATTTTTAAATTGACATCCACGAGAGCATTGGCTTTTTTTGGCACTGGCTCTCTTTCTAGTCATTCTTTCATTTCATTGGTTTAGTATTCATTCATTGCATTCAGGATTTCTTTCATTGCTGTGAATTTGACAGGACTTGAATTTTCAGGCTGGACTTTCTGCTAGTTGAGTACTGAACAACCCACTGCAAACTGCATTTGCATCTTGCAACTTGGATAGGTAGTTTTGACTTCCCTGCGTTACCCTCGGAAGAGGTGATACGCAGTTAATACCCAGTAAGTCTATATTTCTTCTGCTGGGGAGCCCAGAACTGGAGACAGCCCTCCAGATGTGGTCTCATCAGTGGTGAGTGGAGGAGGATTGCCTCCCGAACCTGCTGGCAATGCTCTTCCCGGTGCAGCCCCGGATGCTGCTGGCCACCTTTGCCTGAAGGCTCCATTGCAGTCTTATGGTCAACTTGTTTGCCACCAGGACCCGGAGGTCCGTCTCTGCACAGCTGCTTTCCAGCCTGTCAGCCCCACTGCATACTGGTGTCTGGGGTTAGCCCTTCTCAGCTGGAAGAATTTCCCGTGGTTGAACTTCATGAGATTCCACTCAGCCCATTTCTCCAGCCTGTCAAGGTCCATCAGAATGCCAGCACAATCGTCTGGCGTATCAGCCATTCCTCTCAGTTTTGTATCATCTGCACATGTGGTGATTTGCAGTCTGTCCCATCGTGCAGGTCGTTAATGAGGATGTTAAACAGTGTTGGACCCAGTGTTGACTGCAGGAGTACAGCGCTAATGAATTGCTCCAGCCGGGCTGTGCGCCACCGGTCACAACACTGTGCCCGTCCATTCAGCCAGTTCTGGGTCTGCCTCACTGTGCGCTTCCGTAACCTGTACTTCATCAGCTTGTCCATGACAGTGTTACGGGAGACAGTGTCAGAAGCCTTACTAAAGTCGAGGGAGACAGCTTCCACAGCTCTCCCCCCATCCACCAAGCCAGTCATCATCTTACAGTATCATAGAATCACAGAATGGTTTGGGCTGGAAGGGACCTTTAAATATCACCTAGTTCCAACCCCCGTGCTGTGGACAGGGCCATCTTTCACTAAAAGATGTTGCTCAAAGCACCATCCAGCCTGTGTTCACTGAAGAGCTCCTTGCTTATCCATGCAGGCCTCCTGCCATATTTGCTTTATTTCCTGCTGGTCAGGATGGCCTGTCTTGAGCTCCAGGAGGTTATCAGGTTATCACTGAGTGTCAGCCAGCTCTTCTGGATCCTTCTTCTCTCCAGGACTATACACCATGGGATTCTTCCAAGCAAAAATCCAAAGAGGTTAAAGTCCGTGCTCCTGAAATCTGGAGGTGTGCCCCTGCTTTTTGCTCTGCTCTCTCGTATTAGGAGCCTGAACTCCACCATCTCGTGGTCACTGCAGCCAAGACTGCCCCCAGCTTTCACATCTATGACAAGTTCTTCCTTGTTTGGATTGAGTCCAACAGAGTGTCGTTCCTTTTTGGCTTCTCAGTTGCGGGAGTCAGGAAGTTGTTCTCAGTGCACTCCAGAAGTCTCAGTTGCTTGTGCCATGCTGTGTTGTCCCTCCAACAGATGGAAGATTTTTGATTTGATAAAAATTTGAAAACAGCTTTGCTTAACATGAATACTCATTTGGTTTATTTCTGGTGAAAAACTATATATCCCTGATATAATTTGGCAAATATGTTCTCTGGATTTTCAGCTCTTTTTTTGTATAGCTGTCATTTTGGTTTAAAAATTGAAGAAAATAAAAAATGTTATCCAAAATTCTTGTAACATTCGATAAAAAAAGAATGTAAATACTTACCCACAGTTAGTGTACTAGCAGCTAGTATCTGAACCTGTTCCTAACACTTCTGACCTCGCTGATAATGATTGTTCTCATAGTGAAAAGGAAACTGTGTTAACATGAGAACTGTTTGGCGTGTGAGGAAGTTAAGGCAGATGTGAGGGCCATCTGAAAGGGGAAAAATCTAACTATGTCTTTCATAAACTTGATTGAAAACCATTCTGTAAATATTATAACATTAATGACTTCAACCACTGCCATTGTCTAGATAAACTTATCTGTAAGTACTATGTTTAAGAAAGAACTGTAATAAATAATAGAGTTCTTTGTAACTTGTGCTGAGAGAAAAATAAGCTTCAATCCTTTAATACTGCAGCAACAAGTTCAACCAAACTGGAAGATCTGAGCTACTTGGATGGACAAAGAAATGCTCCTTTACGCACTTCAATTCGCTTACCTTGGCACAACACTGCTGGCGGAAGAGTGCAACAGGAAAGTAAAGGTATACATATTTACATCTGCGTCTGTCTTGGCGTGGTCAGTACAGTTCTGCCGTAGTTGTGTAACGTGGATGTTCTGAGATCTCTGTGAACACACCCATCCCACAAAGTGGTATTTCAGACTGTGTTTGACAGATCACTCAGCATGTCCTTAAAATAAGATGCTCGCTTACACTTTTTCCACGTCATGCTGTGGTTTAGAAGTTGAATGTGTGGTTTTTAATAAGAAATCAGGATATTGTTTATCTAAGTGTGCATGGGCAGTGCAGTGCAGACCATGTGAATCTCGAAGCAAAGTTGTGTAATACCAGTGTTCAGGAACTGTGCTGAACATTTACTTGACTGCTGGATTTTATCATGTGACATTCAGATAAGACTGTACTGCAACTCAAGAAATACTGTGCTGAATTTAAATCTTCAAGGGGCTGTCATTAGAGTTCTGTTTTAAGAAGAAAACTGATCTAATACCACTAGACATATTTATGACTAATATGGGCTTCAATGTCTCTGGTCTCTGAGTCTGAAAATAGCAGGTTTATGTTAAATGCAAGTGATGTATGCAATTTTTTGTTTCCTCCTCTTAACTAACTTAGTCATATGCAGGCTCTGTTAATTTACCAGTGTTGCAAGTGGCTGCTTTAGACCACTTAAGAACCACTGTCAAGAGTATCAGCAAAAGTGATTTTATTGAAACATGATGTCGTGAAAGTGAGACTTAACAAAGTTCAGTGGCAGGGCTCACTCTGTCACTTACTGCACAGAGGATAGAACAGTGACACCAAGTTACCAAGACAAAAATCAAAGTTACCAAGACAAAATCCTAGTGCACTGTAACCCAAGGTTATGTGCCATATCGGTCACCTGCTAAAAATCTGCCACTGGTGCCAGGTCTGCCTGCCTCGCGGGGCGACCTTGAGGGGCATCCCAGCTGGAGGGGAGGTCCCTGCCGTGCTGCCACGCTGCTGAGCAGGGAGAGCTCGGTGAAGGCTCCCGCAGGCTCTTGTCTTTATGGAATAAGGCGGTTGGCTCGTAGTCAGGTTACGTGCCGTGGGAAAGGCACGCGTGAGACTGCTTGTGCCCCCATCTGCCGTTGTGCCTGGATATGTGAGCCGTGGAAGAGCCACTGCTAGGCGTGTGCTGACCATGTGACCCGAGTTCCGGGCTCACAGACCTCGATGCTCACGGTGTCGCTCGGCTCCTTCGCGGGTTTCCAGAGAGCAGACTGGAACTAGAGCAGTTCTTGGCCGGGCTGCGGCTTAGGCCCTTGCCTCCGTTGGAGCCTGAACCAAAGTGCCGCTAGTTTGGGCAAGGAGTCAGCTGCATCTGTCACAACCAATAACAATTCAAACCAGAAAAACTTAAGCAAATTCCTGGTAAGACTGATCTTGAGAGATCATATACAGATGCTATGCTGTCCTCTTTCATTTATGTTTTTTCATAGTTGTAGATTAATGCTGAAATAACATTTGTGAAATACTAGATTTGATTAATGAATCCTTAGAACATTGTATTAGTAGACATGAAAATTTACAGAAATAATAATGAATTTTGTGCAAGCAAACCCAAATTCTTCTCTCTATAAATCTTGTCAGGTATTCGCCAGATGTAGAGATTAAAGTAATCAAACATGATTACACTTTTAGCTCTGTTGGGTAATTTCTGTTCTTGTGGCTTCAAAAGTACAGAAAAACAGGGTAGTAATATTTTTTTTACGTTGCTTTAAAAATATGGGGGTTTTTAAAACAGAAAAATTTATTTTCTGTACTTTTTTCTGTTTCTCTGTAATTGTCTTTACAGGTCTGAACACCTGATGCTGAGATGCTCAGCAGTGTAGTTCACTCTAAACTGAAAAATGTTTGGCACTTCCCCATTTATAGAATTATTAATGTATTTTTAAGAAAACTTTTGGATTCTGCAACTTATTAACTCAGGTTCCATTGTAAAGAAATCCTGAGATTATACCTGTAGCTTCCCTCCTCTACAGTTTAATTCACATAGGAGTTATGGAGGTGACCTGAACTGAGCAAATCACTTTTTATTGTTTTCATGATAAAAGTCATAAGAAGTCTGATTACAAATACAAATAACAAGGATGCTGAATGAAATGATCTTCTGAAACAGTGCTAGTTTGTTGCATGTCGAGTTTCTTCTAAGAAACTTTTCTCCCTGCCGTCTCTTTTCAGCTCGTTTTGTCCCCTATAAGCCTCAAGACATTTTGCTGAAGCCACTGTTGTTTGAAGTTCCAAGTATAACAACAGACTCGGTGTTTGTTGGAAGAGAATGGCTGTTTCAAGCGATTGAAGAAAACCTGAAGAATCCTGATCCAGCAGAGAACAGAGGAGCAGTCATTACTGGAAACGTAGGATTTGGGAAGACTGCAGTTATTTCACGGCTGGTGGCACTGAGCTGCCATGGAGGTCGCATGAGGCAAATAGCTTCAAACAGCCCTAATTCATCCCCCAAAAGTACGTTCCTTTTCTGAGTACTTGTTTGGATTACTGTACTGGTAACAACAGTCAGATTGTTGTTTGCTTTACTGGCTTAAGGTGGTCAGGCCTCATCAACTCCTTGGCAAATACTTGTTTCCTCCAGTGAGGAAAGAATAGACTGTTAAAATTGTGTGCTTCGACAAATACCTTCTACATAATATAGCATGGGCTCAGCCCTTCAAAAAGATGGTAAAATGCAGACAATATGTAGAAGCTCTTCCTTCTTCAGGCAGAGCGTATGCTAAACTCTGCTGGTAGCGTGACTATAGTAGCTTGTTCTCCTGTTAGTTTGGAAAGAGAGGAGTGACCTGTTTCTTCCCCACTGTGTACCACACGCTTTTCAATACCACACGTTTTCCGTAGAGTTTCAGTAGAGGCAAGAATAAAGCTATGGAGAAACCCATTCTGTCCTCTGCTGGGATCCATAGGATTCTGTCACCTGACCAGTCCAGTCCCCATGTTAGTGGAAGGCTGGTGTGACTGTCATTACTGCTACTTACCCTGCTGACACATCAAATAATAAGAAGGAGAAATTGTATTTCCCAAGACTTCAGTCATATAATAAGTATTAGTTCAAATCAGTCATCACATGTATTATTTTCATAAGGAAACTCTTCAAGTCGGCATGATTTTGCTTTCAGCAATTCTATAGTTTTGATCTAAAAGTCAGTTGAATTGTTTTAAAGCTGTGAAGTTGCAGATACGAGCTTGTATTTATCAGACTAGTTGCAGGCTGCTTTTAATACTGTTGTTCAGTTCTCATTTTTACTCTAGCAGTAAAGATATTCCTTTATGATTTTTTCCTATAAAACCATTTGCTATCAGCAAATTTGGTCTCTTTAATATTTGTTGTCTTTTAAAAATAGGTGGTGACTCCTGTCAGGAGATTCCTTTGAGTCGGTTACCCCCATCTGCTCCTCCAACAAGTGGTTCCAGTACAACAAAGACTCTGACTTGTCCTGGTAGTACTGAATTCCAGAATCAAACAGGTGATTCTGTAAGACACCTTGCTTCCAAGGTGAGTTTTCACTTGGTGATAGATTTTCAGTGTGTTAAAAAACCACTGACGTGGGGGAGACAGGCTGCTTTGCAAAGCCTCCTGGCCATTCCAGCACGCAGCGGTGGGAGAGCAGGCAGTAGCCTTGGACGCTTCTAAAAGACGTGTACATTTTGTGACTGGTGAAAGCAGCTACCTGCCTGTTCTGCCTTTCAAGCTATTGCTTGAATTCTGCTTGGTCTTAGAAAGAGTTGCCTCAGGATTTTCACATCTGTCCTGTTGGGTATATGGGAGGTTGCGATCCTTTCATTGTAAAGGGAGCTGTATGTTCTCTACAGGTAGATGCTCTGTGCACCTTCCAAAAGCAAA
>Ga0065711_1034069_pt1 | contig 24350 bp, 14 predicted proteins | sample Hoacrofraction12_FD_59098 | JGI IMG/M metagenome (GOLD analysis project Ga0065711, IMG submission 59098) | Hoatzin crop microbial communities from Cojedes, Venezuela - Epithelial fraction 12 v2 (version 2) | ecosystem: Host-associated > Birds > Digestive system > Esophagus > Crop | place... | reverse complement strand
GTGCTGTTCAATATATTTATCAACGACATGGACAGCGACATCGAGTGTACCCTCAGCAAGTTTGCAGATGACACCAAGCTGAGTGGTACGGTTGAGACACCAGAAGCACGGGATGCTATCCAGAGGGACCTGGACAAGCTTGAGAAGTAGGCCTGTGTGAACCTCATGAGGTTCAACAAGGCCAAGTGCAAGGTCCTACACCTGGGTTGGGGTAATCCCCGGTATCAATACAGGCTGGGGGATGAAAGGATCGAGAGCAGCCCTGCTGAGAGGGACGTGGGGGTACTGACAGACGAAAGGCTGGACATGAGCTGGCAATGTGCGCTGGCAGCCCAGAGGGCCAACCGTGTCCTGAGCTGCATTAAGAGAAGCGAGGCCAGCAGGTCGAGAGGTGATTCTGCCCCTCTACTCTGCTCTGGTGAGACCTCACCTGGAATACTGCGTTCAGCTCTGGAGCCCCCAGCACAAGAAGAACATGGAACTGTTGGAGCGGGTCCAAAGGAGGGCTACAAAAATGATCCGAGGGCTGGAGCACCTCTCCTATGAGGACAGGCTGAGAGAGCTGGGGCTGTTCAGCCTGGAGAAGAGAAGGCTGCGGGGAGACCCAATTGCAGCATTTCAGTACTTAAAGGGAGCCTATAGGAAAGATGGGGACAATCTTTTTAGTAGAGACAGCAGTGACGGGACGAGGGGTAATGGTTTTAAACTAAAACAGGGTAGGTTTAGGCTGGATGTAAGGAAGAAATTCTTTACAATGAGGGTTGTGAAACACTGCAACGGGTTGCCCAGAGAGGCAGTGGAGGCCCCGTCCCTGGAAACATTCAAGACCAGGTTGGACAGGGCTCTGAGCAGCCTGATATAGTTAGTGGTGTCCCTGCTCGCTGCGGGGGGGTCGGACTAGATGACCTCTAGGGGTCCTTTCCAACCCAAAACTTTCTATGATTCTATGATCATATAGAAACATACTCACATTTAATAAAATGTCATAACACACCACTATAAACTGTAGGTATTAAATTATACATCCATTGCAGTAGCCATCGTACATGTACGTAGCATGGGAACAAAGCCAGAAACAAGGCTGAACAGTGAATATAGAATTTGAAATTGGGAGCGTTAGGAGGCTGAATATGAGTGAGCTGTTAAAACTTAGTTTAAAAGTCATTAATGCAGCAAAAAATGATTTTGAGGCTGAATTTAAAAGAGACAGGAGAGTCACGAAAAGGCTAGGAGTAGCAAAACATGGCATGGCATAACAGAGAAAGCGTGTGACACAGAGACGATACAAGAGCATTGTGATTAAGAACATCAGTAGGAATAAATGAGGTCAAAGAAATAATGAAGCTAATTTTTAAGAACACAGATATTGGAAGGAAACTGAATGTGTTCTGAAAAGGAATGGATAATTATAAGCAGATTAGAGAATGTTTTTAAAAAGGTAATCATACTGAAAAGTGCGTAATGACAGAAAGGGTCTGGGAGTAATATACAACACATTGTGCAGTGGAATTAATTTCTTATTCCTCACAATATCTGCAAATGTAATTCAGGCATGAAAACTTACACAACCAAGTAGTTAGCTATTCTTATCACACCTCAACACGTTTTAGAGTGGACACAGTGTTGCAGAATCTCTTGATCCTACTGTCAAATTCAAACTTCACAAGTTACTCATAGTAAACTAATACAGAGTACAGGAACATTGCATTTCACCTAATGGTTTCTACAAATGGCACACATTTCTGCTAGTGTATTTTCTGTGCATATAATTAACATCAGCCTCTCTTCTATGAAATGCTACTAGTAATACATAAAATTGAAAAAATTGTATTTTCTGTTTAAAAAACAAAACAAACTGTTTATAATTCTTGTTTTACATTGGAATGGATATTCTTAGCTTAAAGCCTTCACTCTAACACTAAGACAAATAATCAGTTCAACATTTGAAAATTGCACTACCAACTGAAAAAAACCTTTTTTATGAAATTATTATATGCTTACTTCTGCCTATTGATATGTAGTCTGACATGTCTCTCATCACTTTTGCTTTAAGAGACAAGGTTCTTTTCTATTAAAAAATTATGTTCAATTTCTGTTTTCAAGCTTTTACAGCAGTGAAATGAGAAAATATTTTAAGTTTAATTAAAAGATACTTCAGATAATTGTACCTAAATAGTTCTTGTTGATGTGATATACTACTACCAAAACATCTTTGTACAATCTACCAGGAAACTGAGTTGCATACAATAACACCACCTAAAAAATTCTTCTAAAATATTGTCAAATATTTCAGTCAGCAGCACTGTTCCATCCAGCTAATCAAGGCAGATTGACCATTTGTCCTGCATGAAAGAGCCCAAAGCTCACACATTACTTTAGTTCGCTCTTAAAGGTTAATTACACTAAGTCACCAACACCATACCACTGGAGTCCAAGGACAGAAATGAAGAGGATAAATTAAATGCAACAAAAATACAAAGCCTGCAAACACTTCAAAGTACAGCCCTTATACTTAAGAGACTCTAACTCTAGTGCGTTTCTGTTCTGAAACTGCAAGTTCAATTCACTGGGAGTACTTGAGGTATAAACTCTAGTACGCTTTAAGCAACCAAAGTATTTTTTTTTAAAAGCGCATAACCAGGAACTGTTTGCATCCAGAATAGCAGAGAATCCACTTTAAGCATAAAAAGAAGCTTCGTATTGATACCCTTCTCCATATAAGCCTTCATGAATCAACAGAGCAGTTGCATAACGAAAACAGTAGGAATGAAAACTTAAGCGAACTGTTCAAGAAGCAGACAAGTTTATGCATTTTTGATACATGCAGCTTTTCTCTAGAGAAAAACTGAAATCATCACCTGATAAAGTAAGGACTACTGGATGGCTATGAAATGACAACAATTGCTTCTGGAGTGGGCTGACCTATTACTATCGACCCAAAGGGAAAGGCAGCAACTCGGATCCCCAGAGCACAAAAGACATCCAGGAAAGCAACAGGAACTCCATTTCTGAGTTCTGGCAATGTACTATGAATCTAGACCTGTCTCCTAGTCCCCTTCCCAGCCTTAAGACAGGATCATCTACATTAGCAGAATGCTGCTATATTTATTGAATGATCACCCTAGGGAAAAGTTACATTAATGACTAAACCCAAACAAACAAAACCCAGAAACCAAACACATTTTAAATTAGCCAGGTATTATGCAAAGAGACTCAACACGCTCACTTTGTACTGAAGATGCTATTATACAAGAGTGAAAACCAAGCTCTTTTCCTTAGATGATGTAAAAAGTAAAAAGTCAAAATTAATAATGACAATGGTACTCTCTCCTTAGATGCATATAACACCTCAACAATGAAATACACTTGTTAAGTGTATAGAATGTTAAGTGTACGAAACAAATAGCCAACAGGCTATACTGAATAGAACAAAATCTCAGTGCAAACGACACAGAAGCATCGTACGGACACAGAAAACCTGCCCCCTCTGCTATTAATCCCATAACAGAGAGTCAATTTCTTGTTCCATCTCACCCTCCCCTTGTCCCACTGACAGTCTCTGACTTGCATCTGAAGCTACAGTCCTCTGTATGTGATGTCCCTGACACAATCAGTGTATGCATGATTTTTTTTTTTAAAGGAAGGAGCATCTTTATAGGTTTTTATCTCTGCTTGCACGCTCCCTCTTGCGAGTGTGCACGCTCTCTCTCTCTATCTTCTCCCTTTTCTGTTCTCATTTTTTTGCTTGGTACTGACAGACAATAGAATTATTTTTGGAATTCCTTTGTTAATACTCCAGAAGCAAAGGATCAGAATACAAAATGAAGACAAATCAATACTAGACTTCTTCCATTTGTGCAAAGATAAAACTGAAATTGAGATGTGCTCTCCACTGAACAAAGCACAAGAAAAATATTTCATAGTAACAGAATACTTTCTGTCAAAAAGAATGGTAGAAAAACTTATTTTATATACTTCTAACCAAATATCAAGCCTAATATGCAGGAAAGCACAACTCGGAAGCTGACACAAGCAATGTATTGGACCAACAGTACGTATTGTCAATTATTCAAATGAAAATGCAGCTTTGGTAGAAGCTGCCTATATTGCTACGTTAGCTAGGAGGCTAAATACCAAAGAGAGAAATAAATGTGAAAGATCATAGTAGAAATAGAGAAGGTAGGAAAATATAAGCCTGGAAGATTGTCTATATAAAATATCCAACAAGAAACTTGCACATCGTATTTTCACCTGTCTACACCATTCGTGGTTCAGACTTCCTTTTAACATATGTGCCAATTTCATTTACATTAATGGAAGTTATGCTTTAAAGTTAAAACATTCTCTTGAACAATGACACATAAAATATAATCTTTATTCTTATGTCTTATTCATGCTTGGGAGGTAAACATACTTCAATGTATTTTCAAAATGTCTTGGAAAACACTTTGCAGAATCCATTCTATAAGAGAGTGCTACTGTTTTATATTAATAACTTTGATCTTTCAATACCATAAGCAAAACTTCATTTTCTAACCTTTTAAAAATGTGTATTTGTTTTTGTAAGTTTAATGCCTCACTACATCATCCACAGTTTCTTTAAACCATGATTTCCACTCTAATGACAGCACTATCGGGCAACTAGAATTTCCTTTCACATTTTTAAGAATGTTTTACCCCATCAAAATATATGTATTATTTCTTTGTTACAGCTAAACTAAGTTCTAATAAAACAAATGCTTTCCCTTGGAGGAGTGTGGATAAATTCTGAACACCACATTAATGCCTACAATTTTTATGGTTTTGAAGTTCTCATTTTTGCTATGCTTTGTTATGCTTTCAGGACTGGAATTTCTGAAGAAGTTTGAACATCTGAAAACATGCCTGTTTCCCCCGACCCAAATGTATCGTTCTTTTAAAGTGTTATCTCCTCCTATTACCCCCCCTCCCCCAGCTTACTGATCACCTCAGGCTAACACACCCATAATAATCACAGAATCACAGAATGGTCGGGGGTTGGAAGGGACCTCTGTGGACCATCTAGTCCAACCCCCTTGCCAAAGCAGGGTCACCTACAGCAGGTTGCACAGGACCTTGTCCAGGCAGGTTTTAAATATCTCCAGAGAAGGAGACTCCACAACCTCTCTGGGCAGCCTGTTCCAGGGCTCTGCACCCTCAGAGCGAAGAAGTTCTTCCTTGTGTTCAGCTGGAACTTCCTCTGCTTCAGTTTGTGCCCATTGCCCCTTGTCCTGTTGCTGGGCACCACCAAAAAGAATCTAGCCCCATCTTCTTGACACTCACACTTACGATCCCCTCTCAGCCTTCTCTTCTTCAGGCTGAACAAGCCTAGCTCCCTCAACCTCTCCTCTTAGGAGAGATGATGATATTGCTTAGAATACTTCTAAATCTCAGAAAAATATAAAGCAAAAATCCGTAACACTGTTGTACATACGGAGACAGCCTTTGCAGTTTGGAATGAATGTGGAAAATCTATGAATATCTTTCTTTGTACATTTGTAGCTGAAGTCTGCACATGCAGACCAGAAACATGAAGGACATGTTGCAGTATCTTAGACAGAAAGCCTACTATACAAGCATTACAATACACATTTTCTATTGCATCAAAATCACTGGGGGGTAGAAAGAAACCAGCACTTCGATGATCAGTAGAGATAAGCCATTTGGCCTTTTCAAAAGTCACTACTCCACGTAAACCTACAGACCTGCCTGCCATGCAAAGTGAACTGACAGACAATACACAGAATTTCCTACAGACCCTGAAAACAATTCTAACGCTATTAATACAAATAGAGAGGAAAAAAAAAATTGTTATCCCCTTTCTCAGATGTAAAGATCTGTGCAAATGGCAATCAGGAAGCAGAACCTCCCCCACTGATTCTCCATGGCAGTGGGCACTTAATTCCGTTCACTTCTCAAAATCCAACTTCAGCATTCTAAACACAGAAGCATTTGCCATGCACCAAAAATATTTTAGAGTTTACCATGAAGACTACTTTATGCACCTGAGTGCACAAAGGTTTTATCCACAGAAATCTCACGATTTTCTAATAGAGTAAAACATGGAACTAATCAATTCTGCAAAGTTACAGCTGCCCTTGGGCACAGGCATTTCAAGGGCACATTGCATAACCTGTATCCAATTTTTTTAAGCTACCTTACTTAAAAATGTTACTCTTTCTTACTTTAGCTACTTAAAATTCAACCACGTGATGGTGCAACATGTTACAGGAAGTTTAGTTAAATTATACAAAAGTAGTGCAATTAACACTCACCAGAAGTAGTTCTAACTAGAAAATGCAGTCATTGTTTTCATCATATTCACATACATTTAACCAACACTTCAGGTATCCTCTTAAAGCTATTTTATGTTAAAGTAAGTGTCTCCTTTGACATTCTGCAGAAAATCAGGCAGAGAAAGCTGAGATGAAGCTACAGGGGTCAAGGAAGCTTCTCTCGCTGATGAGGGCAGCAAAGCCATTGAGCAAGAGGAGGCTCTAGAGCAAGCTTTCTCTCCTCTTCCTGAGCATGTGAACAAAATGTGCCACTACTTCTACATCAGCATTGCAGTATTTCTTTGGGTTTGGCTTTTTTTTTGGTATTATTGATAATAGGAGGCATGAAAATATGATTAGACTAATATATAAAGTATCTCATCTTTGCTGTCTTTTTTATTTTATTAATGTCAAATCTAGATAAATTAATCAGTACAAAAAGCTGTTAATAAACTAAACTGTAAAATAAAGTAACGCTATCTGAAATTACGAAACAAAGTTTTATCACACTACTGAGAAGCTCACCTGATATACAGATACTAGTAACAAAATAATAATAATGCTGTTTAGAATAATGCTATAATTATACTTTCTGGACAAATACTTAAAATTGTTTTTGTGTGGTAAAGTCTTCTGTTGATTTGAGAGGTTTTCCAAGAGACACAAGTGCTGTCTCCACTTTTTGCATTTCAAAGGCTTAACTAGGTGTAATGAAAGTGCAAAGCATGAACTCATCTTTTAAATCAGATGAAGCAACAAAGGTGCATACTCAAGTAAATGCAGTAGTTCTATATATGGAATTGAAATCCATGCTCAGTACATCTTTCAAAACCACTGAATGAGTAAGCTGAGTATTAAAATGTTTGACAGGCTCCCTGTTATTTGACTATTTGTATTTCAACAGAACTCAGCAATTCCACAAAAGATTGTGACAGTGTCAATCTAAGAGGAAATTGTAGTCTCATCTTTGGCAAAACTATGTTCAGAAAAGACACAGAAAGCAAGAAAGGAAGTACTATTGATACTTCTTCTTTTTTCTTGATCAGCCTTAAATTTTTTAAATTCCAATGCCCAGGAGCCAAAGTGAGGAAGTGAATAGGCATCTTGCATCTCAGTCCACTCGAGCTCCTGTGACTGCATATATTAGAAAGGAACAACCAAATCACACTGATAAAGGTTCATGTGCAGATGCAAATAGTCTTGATTTAGATACTGCCGTGAGTTTCCTACACCAGAAGAGTTAGGCAATAGCACACCGTCAACTTATTGCATGAGTACTTAAGATAGTAGATAAACAGTCAATTGCTTGCTTTTTCAGTCTCCGACTAAATTCTCTTTTCATATTTGCATAAAGTGAAAGAACTTTCATAAGGGTTTGAAATGGGGATGCATAATGATTTCTGGAGTTGTACGAATCCTCAAGTTCCTTCAATTTCAGTCCTGAGATTAGGAAAAAATGGACACCAGTCTATCTAGCAGTAAGGATTTTTATTAGCGTTGTGTCCTACATTTCATCTAGCCCTTCCCTTGTATCAAATCCACTGCTTATATAAGCAATTCTGCACTATTGCCTAAACTCTAGAGGCCAGGAAGGGGATTAAAATTTATTAGTTAACACATTTTGGATATAAAAAACAATCAAATGTTTACAGTAAATGAGTATAAATGCCCTCATTTGCTGTAGCTACATCCATTTTTGTAATATCACACAGATACACTTCTACGTTCAAGAGACTCAGTAGCACAAACTAGCTCAAATGAAGTTTTTTAAATGTTATGTATCCTTTCCATCTTCTTGCATGCCTTGAAAATTAAAGTATTCAAAAACCACAGAAAATTGGGTACTTTTCAAAACAAGAGAGGCAAAAATACTTAAAATTGCAAAAGTCTTTCAGTGAAAATTTTCATTTTTAAAGTGAATGCTTTCACTCACATACATGAGGTTTCTAATTTGGAAACAGCAGAATTTCACTACAGATTAAAACTTGTATAACAGACCTTCTTAAAAAAAACCAAGGAGTTGTTCCGTCACAGTTCAACTTCAAAATTAGGAATCTCTTGGTAAGTGTGCTTTGCAAAAAAATACACATGAAACAAAATAACACCAAAGCTAATTAAAAGCACCTAAAAAATAACCCAGAAGAAAAAAATAATCAGTGTGTTATTGAAACGTACCGTTCTCTGTTCAGAAATACATTCACTAATAATGTAATCAGTGAGTGACCTGCATAACTTCTCCATGTTTCTAACAGTTTAAAAAAAACAACTTTAAAAGTAATTCCAATCAAATTCACCTATTACAAAATGTTTTTGTTCTTTGATATTGCCAGCCACATACAGGTTAACTCATGTGATCATCAAAGTTATTCTGATTTATTAGATTAAATCTGAATATACAGCAGATAGATACATTTTATCTAGGATGTTTACTTCCTGAATCACACATTACACTTTTTTATTAGTCAGCCAGGAAGAGTCTTATAATTCACATGGGACACCACATGGCATTTCTAGTGTTCCTATGTTTAAAAAAGCTTTATAGCTATTTTAACTAAGAAATCATAGTTGAAACAGTCTCACATAAAAAATTCTCTCATATGATTTTTAAGGTCAATTAAAAGGCAAAGTTAAAGAGAGACGGAAAAGTCAGTAAGTAATTGCTTTTTATGTTAAACTCTAAAGAAGTGTCATTACCTGTTGGAGGTGAAAACAGCTTAATTAGTGAAAGCAAATAGGTATGCGAACAGGCATATGAACAGGCAGAAGATAACTGTGCACTGCTGCACGGAGTGGGGGCTGCTGCACTTCTGAGCTCTGAGGAAGACTCCTGCTACTTCCTAGGTGCAACCAGTAGGGGCTGGTTGTAAATTTTGATAACAAATGGTCTAGACAGAAGCAGCATGTACTGAATCCTCCCATTACTGAAGAGGCATGAGACAGAAACACCAGCTAGGAGGCTGATCATGAGTTGTGCTTCTGCACATAGACTGTTCAGATGGTGAAAACTAGGAGCCTAGAGTTATGGAAAGAGGAGCTGCTGATGAAAAGAAGAACTGGTGTCAGGGAAGAGAAGGGGGTTTGGAAATAAGGTGGAGAAGATGCTGAGTAGAAGACAGATCCTGGAAGTGGGAGCAGATTCTGTAGATCAAAGAATTGTACAATATCTCAATCTGGAAGGGACCCAGTGAAGATCACTGAATCCAACACCCTCCTCCTCGCAGGACTACCTAAAATTAAATCGTATCACTGAGAGCGTGGTCCAGATGCTCCTTGAACTCTGACAGGCTTGGTGCCATGACCACTTCCCCAGGGAGCCCTCTACAGTGACCAACCACACTCTCAGTGAAGAACCTTTATCTAATGTCTAATCTAAACTTCCACTGATGCAGCTTCATACCACTTCCTCATGTCCTATAGCCAGTCACCAGAGAGATATGCAGAGACAAGTAGCAGGGAATTCCTGGGGATCTTGGCTGCTGATGCCCAACAGCGTAATGGCAAGCAGTGGCACAGCACAAATTGATGCAACTTTCTGCCCAACCTTCCTGGACCAGCAGCAACCTCTCTGCTGGGGAGGGAAGTTGAGACTTTGTGAGCTTAGCTCTGGGGGGAATCGAGTGAGTGTGTGAGATAACCAAGTAAACGCTCTGATCTCACTGGGTTCTTAATACCAGGGCCCAGGTGCACTATGGCTTATCACTTATTCTGTCTCACCCATGAGAATACTAACATTTTTGACAGCAAAACACTTGAAAAGAGTCTACAATAAATACTGAAACTGAAGAAATCACAAAAATTAGTTAGAACTGCTGCCGCAGTCTATACATGAAGCAGTGACAGGCAACTGAATCTTGACAATCATTCAGGCTTGGAGAAGACATCAATTTGCCAGACTGTTATTGAAAACATAAAATACACAGACATGCTTGAAACTGCTTTATCATTTTGCAAAACATTCCTTGAAGACACAGCATTCAGGAGAGCTCCCCAAGAAATCCAAAGACTCGCTCTTAGTTTCTTTTTTCCATCTCTGCCCCTCTTTGTTCTGAACTCTGGTGATGGATTTTGCTATTTCATTATGGTTAGTCTGAGTCTTAGGGATCTTACTTGGCACTACAGAAACAGTTTCTAGCTTTCTGAATGAAGAAAGTTTCCATGCAAAAGAGAACACCTAGGCTAACTATGGTTATACTTGTTGCCCAAATTATATTCATCAAGATCTTGTGATTAAATGTGCAGATAATTCAGCAAGTGGTTGCTGAAGTTAACTGACTTCTACTTTAAATTATCCCATAAATCCCATATGAACATTCAGTAGTGTCAATGGGGTATTTTCTGTGCTGAGTGTCTTACTTCAGCAGTATTACAAAGAACTTGAAACAAAAATTCTATCTAGTTGTACTTTAATCTATGAGAGTTCTCTTCTGATGCCTCTCCAAAGGACACTTTACCACAATGTAAGCAGGACAGTATTTGGGTCACTGCCTTTAAGTAAAAGAAAGGTCTGGTTTAGTTCAAAGGAAAGCAATTTGACAATTCTGTGATGCTGCATCACTGAAGTCTGTGCCAAAGATGAACCTCAAAGGGTCCCAGAACAGAGGTCTCACAGCACTTTTAAAGAAGTTAACTTGCTGGGAGAAGACCAAGAATGTGGCAAATTAAGGGTCCAGAAAACCAGAAATCTCAAGGGCAAGGCTGCGAGAAGGATTCATGCTGTGTGTGAGTAAATTTAGCTTAGTTTTATAATGAGTTTCTAGTGACCTTTCAAGGTAGTTACTATAGTTATGAACTGATGGAGAAACTCCAGTAAAGTAACTCTGCTGAATCTGTATCACAAAATAGAGAACATGAGAAAAAATGTGTTACAATACTTCTGTAAAACAGGAGTAATGACTGAAGAGTTGCGAATTTCCCACCAACTAACGACTACGTTAAGGCCTGAAGTGAAGCCTGCAATTCTTCAGTCCCAAACCAAATCATTAAGCGCTCGAGAATACTGTCCCTATTAGCCACTACTGCATCCCAAGTGATTTTAATTCTACTCTACTGAAGCTTTTAATTTTAAATGCCAAGAGTAATCCTGCACACAAATTCTGTACTTCACATAACATAACATAGAATGAAGAAAACGTAACTCCTGTTAAAAGAACAAAATTCTACAGTGATATTGACACAAAGGGCTTGATTTTGCATAACAGATAATTTAAGGCAGCCAGACTCAAATTTGGCCTTTTAGACAGGCTTATTTACCAAAGTACCAGTCTCAAAACTTACACAGATTTTTTTAATACATATTTTTTAAATGCTTACATTTTCAGTATTGTTCTTCCAATATCTTGTTAAAAGGGTTTTTTTCCTAGGTACTTCAGTGTTTTATAATTTTTATTTTACTTGAATCCTATTAAGACAGTATATTTTATGTCATGTGGACTTTAGGTAGTATGTAGTAAGTAAAAATGAAGACAGAGATAGGAGTTTTACCAAGGAACAATATGAGGAACTGCTCTGATAAAACATTTGTGGAAAAAATTAGAAAGTAAAACTATCTTCTTCTTGGTCAGGTGTTCAATGAGATGAAGCAATATAACAAAACCAAAGGCTTTCATAAACATAAAATACAAGTGAAAGAGTAATTTTAAACAGGGATTTTGAAATGTTTCAGAAAACTAAGGATCCTTTTTTTCTAAGTGAAGCTATACAGATTGTCTCATTACAAAGACTTGCATACAAGACAAAATATAGAGCTGCAAAGTCAGGCAAGCCTTCTGTAATTGCTGAGCAGTAACTGCCATCTGAAACCTGTCAACATGAATATTTTCTCTTGGGCCTTTCTTAAAGTTAATACAGCACATTCAAGGACTTCAGTTTGAGAAGTAGATTCCTATCCCAAGATCTGCATGAGTTTATGAACGTTTTCTAAGTAAACAAGGTAAAGGAGGAAAACACTTCCTAAGAACTAGCAGAATGGCTATTCATGCTAGCAACAGCATTTAAAAAGGCTTAACGGCTTCAGCCAGTAGTAGTCAAGCACAGACCAAACAACAAGAAGGCAATGAGTGAGCTGGTTGGCAGAATGATGATTGTCTTTGAATCTGAGATATGTCACAGTTAAACAAAGCAAGACTTGGCTGGCCAAAATTTGTGCAACTAGAATACTAGGCCTTGTAAGTGTACTACTGACCAACAAACAGAATAAGAATTCAGAAAGGAAGGGTGAATTTAAAGACACACATGCTGTGAAGGTATTAGGAAGTGTGAAGATGGGGAAAGTGAAGGGAGATGTGACATAAAAGAAATACATAAGGGTAGAAGATAGAAGGGAAAGGACTTTGACAGATGATGGTGTAAGAGGAAATGTTACTCCCTCTTGCCAACAGACAGCTCAGAGAATCATAGCTCATTTCATTTTTACAGTTTCTGACAATTGACATATGCAGTAAACACACAGCATATATGGTCAAATTTGCAGGATAACATTCCAAATCTTTGGAAAGAGGCCTTATTTCGTTTTTTTTTTTTTTCTTCTGAGCTCCAGTTGGCTCGTGCTTGGACTATGAAATCTATTGGACCATTCTTCCAAATGTAGAAATATCACCCAATTAAACACTACAACATTTAAAATGAGTCTTAGCAGCTAGAACCTCTAGGGAGAAGCTGGTGAAAGACCTTATGTTGATAGTTGCTATGTATCTTCTTTGCTTATGATGGAGAAATTATAATATTCAAGTCCTGTACGATGAAATTTTGTAGAGATCTGAAAAGAAAAAATGACTCATACATTTCAACAGAAGACCAACATAGTTTGTGAAAATCTTGTTTCTCAATTACAGTACCTAAGAAACTGTTGAAACTGGCAGACCACAGTAAAGTAAGTCTACTGAAATTTTTCTTTGATAACCAGATGGAAATGAGAGAGAGCTTCCTAAACTTTACAAAATCCAAGAAAAAAAGCGTCAACTTTGTCTTGATTTTTTTAATGCAATCCCCTAGAGAAGTAGTTTTTGCTGAAAATTCTACAGGCAGTTACAATACCAATACTGTTATCCAAAAGTCATAATATAGCTGGCAGAAAATTGGAATGCTACTAAGAATTTCAAAGGAAATAATATTTATTTTAGTTAAAATAGATGATATTATTAAGGTCTACCAGCTTCAAATATGTAAACAAAAAATTATCAATCACTACTTTACCAGGAGTATAAATTTGTTTTAATAGTTAGACGGTAGCTGTTCTTCAAGAAATACATGGCTAGAGGCAAAAAAATCATTACCACTGATTAAGAATTGCATATATTGAACTAACATATTAATTGGTATTATTTGCAATTCAAGTTTATCTTGATTATAACAAGACTGGGTCTGGTGATTTTCACTTAGGATTTTTAAGTGAATGCTTTTCATTTGTTCATATTTGTTGTGGCTTTAGCACAATATGGCCCAGTTCCAGTCAGTTAGATTCTGCCAAATCAACAGAATTATATTATACTAGTGTTTATTGCATCAATGTCATAGACAAAGCTTCCAAAGTGAGGTACATGAGATCTGAAAACTGGAATGCTAGGTGAGGCCTGAATAATGGAATGATATTTTCTTACTCAGTTTTAATAACTATGTTGTGTAGAACTGACTTCAATTATATCAGCTTGCACATTATGCTTGATGATGGGGGTGTTGACAAAAGCCACAACCGCTCACAATAAAAGTAGCTCAAGAAAATAAAAAAGCTATATCGTGACTCTTCGTTCTTCTAATTTATCAGTATAGTATTCAAGTAGAACAAATCAATTATACCTGTTTTAAACACCTTGTTTAAAAGCTGTGTTAATCCTCAGTGCAACATATTTGATGTTAGTACAATGTAACAGAGCTCATGCTTATGCACACAGGATTTCTTTCCTGGAGTACTTAAAGGAAGTCCTCATTCAGTAAAATACCTGTCACTTGAAGAGTAGATTCAGAAACGTGGTGTTGAATTAAAGTGCAATTTTGCAATAAATTTTTTAAAAGTTAGACAGAATTAAGTCTCCACAAGAGAACTTCTACTGCAGCACCAGATACATGCAGATCTCTTTTCCCCAGAGTAATAAAGGAAAGTACATTGCATTACACAATATGACCTTTCGCTCTCACACTTGTCAAAAGTTATAAAAAGCTGACTACTGAAATGTTCACTATAAGGACTGCTTGAAACAAGTTTTACTGAACTACTGCAGCTATTTAAAAATCAAAAACCCCAAACAAAACCTTAACCTGAATGTTGGCATGGTGCTGTTTGTGATAAAATGACTAGCTGTTATCATCTAATAATCCAGGTCATATAAAAAATATTAAATTTAATGTTTCCTTTCTCTTCTAACTACAGTAATGTCCTGAAAAATATCATCACTTACTATTTTCTTTAATAGACATGAGGTTTAGGAAAAGAAGAGAAACCCAATTATTCTTGTTTTTCTATAATCAAACCTGACGCAAAAATATAACAGCTAGATGCCAAATACAGCTTATGTTTGGTTTGTTCTTTTAATACTCTTTTAAGGCAATATGTGTGCTATTTTCAAAAATGACATAGCAAAAGAAGTGGTTTCTAATTCTAAAACAGAAGTGTTTGAATGCTGTTCATCCCTAACAATCAGCATAACACCTAATGCCAGCCATGCTGAAATACACAGTAAAAAGTAACCATTCGACAGACATTAAAAAAAAACACGTGGAAAAAGTTGGTCATCAAGATCAGGTACAAGCAAAATGCACAAACTCTTTCACTCCAAGCACAAGCTTAATAAAACAATTTTTAAAACAAACAACAACATTGACAGACCTGTGGAGGAACCTGCCTCCTTTTTTGGCCAGGGGATGTGACATACACAGCTTGTGTATATGCGTAACTTTTGAATCGCGGTTTAGGAGAAGGTGAAGGTCCCTGGGGTACACTGACTGTGATCTATGAAGAAGAAATTAGCAGTGGAAAGAACAGGCATATGGAGAGGAACATGATTATAGAAGTAAAGTTATGATTTTAAGAGTAAGTGAAGAAAAAGAAGCAGGAAGGTCAGTTATACTTTTTCGAGGACAGTGTTGGTATTCAACAGTCAAAACTGGGATGGTATTAAGGAAAGCTCTCATTTAATCTGACATCCTTTCCAAAAGGAACAAACTGTCAGGACTCAGTACCAGCAGAATACCAATGTAAATTGAAGGTTCTTTATAATTTACAAGCAAAGGCTCAAAAAACAAGTGATCTTGTAGTAAATCCTGAATAAACAGAGCCAATACTCATCTGCTCAGTACTGTGAAAGAGACTGAGTGTCCCCAAAGCAAGATACAGATTAAATTCAGAAAAGTACACCGGGCCTGAAATCCACTAAATGCTTCAGCAGAGACTAACCAATGATTTCAGTCAAAAGCCTGACATAGCAAGCATAAATTAATTCCAAGTATTACATGAGCTTTTTGAGGCCAACCGTGACCTGAGAACAGATGATATTAAAATAGAAGTCAGTGCAAATAAAATGCTAAAAAACTAAAATCGTATCATGAACATGGAGAAATGTCAACTGCCATTCTCTAAAAAACGTAAAAAAGTTTTGACATCTCTGTGTTTAAATGTAAAACCTCGCCCAGTTTCTGTGTTCTTCCTTGTGGTGCCCTTCCACAATCAAAACACTCAGTGCTGTAAGAGAAGTGCAAAGCACTTCTTTGCTGAATAGTCACTTTTAAAACAGCCTGGTGCAAGGTGAAAAGCATAACAAAAGCACAGTTCATACAGACGAGTCCATTTGATTTGCCTGTGGTGAAGAGACTTTGTCCATTACAGCCATGGGTTTTTTTCCCTCCATTGGCCATCTAACATCAAACTTATGGGGTAGGTAAGGGAAACAACTACTTCAGACCAGAAAGATGAAAGCAGAAAAGTGAACCAACTCACTTCTTGGGAAAAACGCTGTTGATGATGTACTTGTATGTGCTCTTCTCTAGTGACTCTTGAGTGTCGTGGCAACATCTCCACCTCCCTGATGGCTTCCATGGTGACTTGCTGGGGCAGAACTTGGAAGAGGGAAGTCACATACATTAAGATGGACTTCTTATCTGGACAGGAAGTTGCAACATCTGGAAGGCAAATTAACAAGCATCATTTTGGTTTCCACATTAGACATGAGAAATAGCCAATCAACTTTATGGAAAGTTGAGAGACTAATGAGCAATCTATTGTCCACATGAGTTCTCTAGAGACTAATTAGAACCTTGTAATCAGTTCCAAAATTACAGATTAAACTTGCATACAAATAAGAAGGAGCCAAAGTTTATTAAGGTAACTTCTCTCATTCAACTTTCTCTATCTCTTCAGTCAAACTGCAGATAGTATACAATTTGACACTGTGATCCTCATTAAGCAGGAACAGACATAGGAGAAAGTGCATTTTCTTGTGCTGTATAAATGTTACAGTTAAAAAGAAGTAAGTACAAGCTCATTTTCGCAGTCGTGCCTTGTACATTCTCTTCACATCACTTAATCATTGGAAGCAACAATGATGTAGGAAAATAAGATTAAAATTTTTTTCTAGGGAACTGGTTCATACAAAACAACTACTGAGCCTGACCTCTAATATGGCTACAGAGCTTTTATATTCTACTTAGTCTTATGTTCTTCTTGAAGCCTGTGGAACATCTAAGGAATGTGATATTCATAGACATAAAATACATGATTGAACAACTCTACAAAAAAAAAAAAGCAGCTCTGTAAAACCTCTGTGGATTTCAGCAGTAAGTACAGAAACTTTGCATGAACACAAATACTATTTCAGGTTTTGCATGTAGCCATGATATACGCTAGCAGGAAAAGTGTTTCATCTGACTCAATGTTTCAAGTCAATAACAATTTGTAAAAATGTAAGGCACGTGGCAGCTCTTTGAAGTAGTTACTTTGTTATTTGGCATTGACATTTACCTGCTACACTCAGTCTAGTGAATCAAGATGTAAAAAGACTGTTGTACAAGAATTTATCATTAATTCCATAAGTGTTTTAACATAAGCGCTGGCAGAAAGCCAAGAGCTATGAGTTTTTACTGTCCTAGATCAATTCTGTCTTAGCTGAGATTTCAGTTCAGGAAAAGGGGAAAAAAAAAAAAAATCAATTAATGTATTCTGGCAGACTCAGTACTGCTACAGCATGGCATATCATTCTCTCCTCATAGAATGCACAATACATGAGGGAAGGCACCTTATGTTAAAAGCTTCACATATATTTGTCCTATCAATATTTTTGATTCGGCTTTCTGACCTGCCTCCACGCCTTTGCTTGATACATTATGAAAGAGAGCTGGAGGTTTAATTCTACTTAGAATTAGCTGGAAAAATGGCAAGTTCCCTCCAACATCCCTACCACCATAAGATTTATTGTCTCTGTGGCCATGGTGTACAGAATATGCTTATTTTAAAAAAACACACAAACGTGACTTCCAAATCAAGCCACACTACAGCCCTGTCTCCACAGGCTTCACTTCTGTAACAGAAATCAGTCCAGGAAGTATTTTGCTATCACCATCTTCTTGTCTTCTCATTATTATTTTAACACCATTCTGTTATACTCCGTGTCCAGTATCATCAATGTTTACAAGAATATCCATGGCTTTACACAGGCAAGAGTACAGGCTGGAAGAACAGACACTAGTGCCAGCTGTGATTTTTCCATTTGTTGTTCATTATTTTCCTTTTCAAAAAGTTCTGGCAACCAAATAGGCAAATACCTTATCATTTATCTACACAAATATCTCAACAAACAAAGCAAGTACCTTGCAAACAATACACATGCCAAAAATTGTTTATCCAGTCTATCTGACAAATAAAAAGTACATATGCAGCTGTCAGAATCCACTGGCAAATAGGAAAAGATGTAATTATTTAACCACAACAAATATCCAGCCAACCATTGTTGAAAATCCTGGAATATCAGTCTGTCTCTCAGAATTCTTTTTTGCAGTCTCTTGGATTTCAGAGCAGGAATGACTTCTGTTATGCTGTCCTATGCCATTGCCTTGATATTTTTGAATCCTAGCCTAATGTATTGTCTTTACCATTTGTTAAGACTGATGGATATTTGAAGTCCTAGTAGCTAGGCCGTGAATAAGTCCAAATTTAAGGACTTGCTTGCAAGGAAGTTCACTAATTCCTTGGAAATATGTCTGCTTTTGTTTCTGGGGGCAAAATATTTGCCAAGCCAACCTACACCTAAAAACTAATCTCCAACTCTCAGAAAACATGGAAGATATTTAAGAAAATTAAGTCAATGTATGTAGACTATGCTATTATCCAGATACTGGTTTTGAGAGAAAAAGTAAGAAGAAACAGACTTATCCAGGAAATTTTTTCCAGATCAAGGTATCTTCTCCAAATTCAGCTCAGAAGCAATACTTTCTGAATATTTTCACCCATTTTCTTGACAATGACCTTCCAAGACAGAATTGAAAATAATAAATAAGAATAAAACCAAATTAGACCACAAGTCAAAAGAGAGTTTAAAATGGGAAGCATTATAACGTTAGAACAAATTATAGTATTAACCTGTTCATCAATCAAGAATCTGAAAGACTTTGGAGAGGTCTGAAAACCATTCCTGCTCTTCAACAAGACACAGTTATACAAAAGTACTGGAAAAGTTTCCAGCACAGATTTTCCAGATACTGAGAAGAATCTTTTACTGTGGAAAACTTTATGCTGGCAGATTAACATTTTTCAAAAGAAAACAGTGACTTTCTGGTACTCAAAGTGAAATGTGTCACATGAAACATATTGTTTGCAGAACTAGTTTTTTATACATCTTGTGATCCATAGGCTTACTCATTGATGTGGTTTCTTTAAGATGTGCTTCTTTAAGCATCTTCTACAGTGAAAGAAGCAGAACTCCTTCGTAGGATACAGAACAAGGCCCTGACTTTACATGCTCCTCCTGAAAAAATATTCACACACTCTGATCATTTAGAGAATTAGTCTCTCCAGAGGAGGTCTCCACTCAAATCGAGGAAGAGAAATACACCAAAAAACTTACTCTGATACAGAGGCAGAAAAACCTGTCTGATACTAAGGAGACACTGTAAGAGCTACAATTCAACCATGAATTTTAATGTAAGATATCATCCTGTTCATCTAGAGACATGACTACTTAGTAACAAATCTCAAAATAACAAGAAGAATCTGGTTTCACCACAGAACTTTAAAACCATGAAACAGACACCAATCCACTCCCGTTTAAGTGCTGCTGCCTTTAAAAGGCTATTACAGGTCTAATTTGGGAAGCAACTTGCCTGACAAAAGTTAACTACAGCTTGATTTTTATTAGCAAATATTCTTCATTTTCCAATGAACATAACTACAAAGTTTATTCTTTGTTGAAGATGGGTGACTACAATAAGCCTGAAATGTTCTGAAACCAATTCTTTTCTGTAGGACACAGTGCCAAAACAGTAAATAAAAAAAAAAAAATAAAAAAAACCAACAAACCACACACAAACAAAACAAACTCTTCAAAAAGTGATCCAAAGCTAATTTTTATAAGCCTTGCAGTTCACAAGTGGTTTGCTCTTGCATCCATATGTTCTGTCAATGAGCAGTTCCCTGCCAACATTCCCAGTTCTGGTGGAAAGAAGCCATTTTAAGAGATAAGTGAAAGTGAGTATTATATTAAACACCTAAATAAACTCCATATTAAAAAGTACTGTACAGGTCTACCAACAAGAACAAAATCCAGCATTTTGTTATACAGTGTTACATTACATATATACAGCCACACATAGAATGCAAATTACAAGCATTCATGCAAACGTTGCTTCCAATTTTCAAATGCATGTCTACTTAAAATATAGCCATTCCTATTAATTAATATTTTGCTTTCTCAAAGTTTTGACCAAATAACAGTTCTGACACTATTTGGGCTGATTCCACTCATTCTTTGTATCAAACTAGTAGAAGAGTAATTTTGAAAGAAGAAAGCTGAAATGCCTGCCACATTGCCAGAAACATTATATTACTGTACATAAATTGCTGATGTGATTTCTTTGCATTATGACACAAATTCTGATACATACTTTACCTTATACGGTGCTGAGAGGTAAGATAAGACTTGAACCCTAAAAATACAATAAATCCTTTGTCCTCAAAAGAAGTAGGTAGGATTTTCAGATAATCACAAAGTAGAAAACACAGAAAACTGTAACTTTTAAATCCTATACATCAGCTCCTACTGTTCGCTTCCATCACGACAGTAATAATAACAATCCCTATATTTTACTATTAGTTGCTGCTGTCCCACATGAGATTTTAAAAACCATACTAAAAAAACATTGTTTTTCCTTCCATAACACTGAATGAGATTCTCAAAGTTGATTTGAATTTTCAGAGATTATGCAGCTGACAAATGCAGACTGTTGTTTTTTTCTTTTATTGAAGATAATTTTCATCTTAAGCCTTATTAATAACACTAACACAACATTAACATTTCTTGGAATTTCTGAAAACAATCCTACTGCTATCTCCAAATGTATCTGTTTAGAAAGGACTTAAAAGATTCATGGAGGATAAACTAACTGCAGAAGCTCTCAGACTGTTGAGATAAGACAGAATCTAACTACTAAGTAAAAGATTAATTTCTACAATGTAAACTCCATACAGGAGGGACTTCAATGTTTGTATGGCAACTCCCACTGTGGCACCAACCTCAGCTAGAGTATCTAAGATGACTGCAAAGTAGAAGTATTTAAAAATGTACAAAGACAACCTACATGTTATTTTTATTTATTTTACCTTTTAGCCTCAAGAACAAGGGTGCACTCTTCAAAACACGTTCAAATGCCTGTGATAATCTGTCTGACAAGGCTTACCAAAACATTTTGAATGAGCTTCCATAAACATGGACTTTGATCACGTTTGATTTGGATGAATCTAAATCTGCAACTGAACTGTATGAAAGTGTATGAGAGTACACTAGTAAAAACTTAACTGCTTTGTCTTAAATAGCAAGAAAAACAAGTAAGGTTTCATTCCTAGATGGATGCAGTAGAGTTGGTCCAGCACGGGTAAAGAAATTTTCAAAACATTACCCCCAAAACTAAGAAATGAAAGAAGACAAAGGGAGGAAGAATTGAAAACTTGGTTAATTTGTACTCCAAATGCATATTTTTGGTCACTTACACATCTACTTGCAGACGTTAAGCTACGACAGAATCTCGAGGCCTATCTTAGATTTGCTGTCACTAGTAACTTCTTAATATCTTGATTATGAAAGCATGAGACATATTTTGTCCTTATTTGAACACCAAGAAACAGGCAAGATCATCGGGCAAAGAAAATTAGATGTTTTTCATAAATATATAAAAACTTTTCCCTCAGCTAGCACCTGGTTCTGAAACAATATTGTTCTAAAATCCATGTTTAAATTAAGACTACGCTAATGATAATAGCAGGAACAAAAAAAAGTGGTAATGGTTTACTTTACTGACAGTCACCGCTGCCAGTCAGACCCTGGAGCAACAAAAACTGTGCAGCCTCTCAAAGGTCAGCCACTAGCTGCAGTACCTGCTCTGCAAGTATTCACTTTTTTTTTTTCCTTGTTTTTTTGAAACTTGTAATTATTTTCTGCCCTGTTTTTGTGCATTAGTAGGACATGCATGTTAAATTCAAAATGAAAGAAATCTTTATGAGTAAACTCAAGGAATAGTGGTTAATTTGCAGACAAACAAAAATGGAATAATTTATGAAATACTACACAACTGCAAATATTGAAAACTGGAAATTTCAACTGATAATCCTTTAACAAAGTTAAAGAGCAGACAACTGCTGTCCTTTTTCTAAAATGAATTCCTTAGTGCACTTTCCATCTAAGGGGAAGATATTTAGTTAAACAGAAATCTATGTGTCTACAGGTTCTTGGGGAGAAGCCAGTTAAAATCTAAGTAGGAAGGCTGTACCACGCAATTCAGCCTATTCCATTCCCTGCTGGTACTAAGGGTGAATTAAAGTCCTCTCAGTGGAGAGGTAAATAACTCCTTTGGCTTTCAATTTTACACAAGTTTAAAAAAAAAACAAAACAAAAAAACAAAAAAAACACAAAAAAACAAAACAAAAAAAAGGCAAAACTGAATAGCTCCACTTCTCGCCAGTGATACAGACAAGAAATCAAAGTACTATTTGGAACAGAACTGAGCTAAAGTCAAAAATTTTGGACGTCTGTTCAGTGGTCTACCTGAATAAGCACGGTGATCACAGTCTATTGTTTTGCAGAATTAAATTCACATTTTACAAAATGAACTGTTAGTAAAAGGCAAAAAATACATACAGATAACTGAAGTGAGAGTGGAAACCTGGAGGACAGCCCAGTGGTGACCTATAAACAGATAGTGGCATTGTTCTTTTTCTTCCTTTCTGTAGATATGATACCCATTCACCTAACACTAACACGAAACTCCTAGAAGAAAATGCCATTTATTTCTCAACAGACTTTTCCTTAAGAAAGTGAATGGTTTAAACCTTAAGGTTAAGACCTACAGAATACCTTAAAAACACTGACCACAGTTGTCCTTTGTAAGCTGCATTGAACAACAAGCAGCATGAAAAAAATCTCTTCAGAAGATTAACACATTTGTGTTTACCTTTTAGAATTATGAAGACAGGTCAGGATTTGTGGGATTAAAGTGTTGTGGGATTCATGCGTATCTGGTATTAAAAAATTCAGTGGCAGAGAATACCTTAAATCTGTCTGACTGTCTGTTCTGATTTGCTGCATGAGTGTGAAGGAGCCTTGGACTGATATGCAAGCACTGTCCCGGTTATGAGAATTTAACATTATCTCTGGTTTTGAAATCTGCAAAATCAGACTTAACACCTACGCTGAACAGGAAAGGTGAGTCTTATTTTTCTTCAATTTCCTTACAATGTTTAACATTTATTCAATAACACCACAGCCTTTGCACCCTAAGCTATATCTAGAATAAGCATCTTCTTAGCATCAAAGACAGAGACAGAAATTAAATCAAAATGGCAACAGAATAAATCCCTGGTTTGAAAAAGTACAGGTGCACCTGTTAACGTTTCTATCATACGTGTTGTGTACCTATATGTTTGTCAATGAGTTGGAGTCAGTTGGAATGAGCATGGTTCATCAATTTGCTGAAATAACAAATAAAAGAAATATTTAATTTTTTCATAACAGTGATATACATGGATTGTAACACAGCAAATAGATTAATGTGCTGATCTTTTTCTTTAGGCTGATCATGAGGAAAACCAGTCTAAAATATGTCATGTCAATAAATTCTAAAAATGTAAGTTTTGATCAAATGGTTATTCACTGTATGCATTCCGTCCTCCAGCAAGTCATTTAAACATAACTGGTTTGTGTTTTAAGAAGACAAACTTGGACTAGATGATCCACAGAGGTCCCTTCCAACCCCTAACATTCTGTGATTATCTGAGGGAAGAGAACTGTTCACACTGGACAGTCAGAACATCTCAAGCCCATACTCTAAGGCATTTAATAATTTTTCAGCTGGAAACATCCATTCATGTTTTGCAGAAATGTAAGCTTCTACTTGCATTTTTGGTGTGTTGACATCAAGACAGTCTGGAAAAATACATTTTGCAAATGTAATTTTACCACCAGCAGATCCTGAATTAGGGCCACGCTGAGTCTATTAGACCACATACTGGGATGGCATTCTGCTTGGGGCACAGTAAGCTCTACTCTCCTATCCTCTCTTTGCTTCATGATCAAGTTGTTGAATACATTTAGGAGAGATACATATGAAGATAACTCCTAGCAACAGCTTCCGTAACTGTGACATGGTATTCTGTTTTGAGGTAGTCATCTGTTCTGAGGTGAACTTTTACACATTTTATTCCAATCTCTTCTCCTGCTGTCCACTTTATTATTTTCTTAGTGAAAATGTGTAATTAGTATATTTATACCTTTGTGTCCTGTACAAATTTTTCTGTATGCTGTCTTACCACAGCGTTTTCTGTCTTTCAGGCTTTAAAAAAAAAAAAAAAAAAAAAAAAAAAAAAAAAAAAAA
>Ga0065711_1034068_pt1 | contig 24351 bp, 15 predicted proteins | sample Hoacrofraction12_FD_59098 | JGI IMG/M metagenome (GOLD analysis project Ga0065711, IMG submission 59098) | Hoatzin crop microbial communities from Cojedes, Venezuela - Epithelial fraction 12 v2 (version 2) | ecosystem: Host-associated > Birds > Digestive system > Esophagus > Crop | place... | reverse complement strand
TGGCCCCATCCTCCTGACACCCACCCTTGAGATATTTATAAGCATTTATTAGGTCCCCTCTCAGCCTTCTCTTCTTCAGGCTGAACAAGCCCAGCTCCCTCAGCCTTTCCTGGTAGGAGAGATGCTCCAGTCCCCTCACCATCCTCGTAGCCCTCCGCTGGACTCTCTCTAGTAGCTCTTCAAACATATCAGAGCTTAACTTCATAGATGTCAGAGCTTAACTTAAAGTACCTTGAAGATGCTGACTGGGAGTGTGCATGTGTGTGTGTGTGTGTGTGTGTGTGTGTGTGCGCACTAAACTCTTTGCTGCACATGGTTATAGAGGTCAATGCTGCTAGCTGTGATTTTTCCTGAAATTTTCTGGCTTACATCTTGTGGCTTTACTCAGAAATCCTTGGACTAATGTAGACCAGCAAAGAAGTTCAAGCAAAGGTTCAGATGTCCATTTTTTTTCTCAGGAAACAGGCTTTTGGTTTGTTTTGCACCACGTGCCGACGGGGCCCTCGGCGGGCATGTACTCCCCCGGCTACTCAGAGCACATGCCGATGGGGAAATTCTCCAACAACCGCGCGCATTCCAACTACCGGGTGAGTCTGCACGCAACGGGAACGCTGCCCTCGAAAAAACCACCATCTTCTCGCTCCAGCTCTTTGGGTCTGCAAGCTATTAATGCCTGTGCTTTCTGTTTCACTAACAGTTTCTGCAGGCTTGTTTGTGTCTGCAGATAAAGCAGCTTGCGTGCTGGCGTGGGAGCTCTCAGAGCCAGCCAGCACCCGCTTCACTCGGGCGTTCAAAGAGGCGCTTCCCTCTGCTCAGGCTGCTTCCCTGCTTATGCACTCCTAAAATAGTGCCTCCAGGAGCATCTATTGGCAGCTTGTCTAATTATAGTCCTCAACTGTCTATGTTAGCAATTAACTGAACAGCTTCTAGAGAGATAAATATGGGCCACTGTGTCTAATTGCCTTTTCTTTACTTATTTACCCTTTGCACGCCGTGTTGTGGGGCTGTGTGTTACTGTTACTGAGGGCTTTAGACTGCGGAAGGGTGCTTATGTGTACGGGGATACATGCATTTACAAGAGAGGTGCAGTTTCTGGAAATTTGCAGCAATTTTGGGGGGTATACGCAAGTCTGGATAGCGTGGCAGCCCTCTGGTTCACATGCTGCCAACAGAAGCTGTTATTAGGATTGTGCGAGTGACTTTGCCTTAGAACAGTTGAAGGTACAGCCTGGAGATGGAAAGAACTGTAGAATCTATAAATATACTGTAATATTGCATTTCTCTCTTCTTTTAGGCTGGAATGATCATCGATAATGGCGTTAAAACCACTCCAGCCTCTGCCAAGGACAAAAGACCTATCCTGACACTGATTTCTGGGAGGTAAAGAGTTTTGCACAGTTTGGTTTGGAAAAGACTTCTGTATAGCGCTCTCTGAAAGCTATGAAATTGCACCCAAGGAAGCTGATAAGAATCATTGCAATGCCTTTGGGGTTGTCCTTACTGAGGAAAGGTCTTCACTTAGATTTAGCACTTTCTAACTTCATCTTCTCCATTCCCCTTCCTAAGGGACCCCCAGCATCCACACCCTTCTGGCTTTGTCCTTGTTCTTTAGCTCTGCGCTGAGCTGGCATGGATATTATATCTGCTCTAGGGTGTTCCATTGACTTTTTTTTTTTTTACGTAAGCAAGAAAATTAAGTGCTCTCTGGTCAACAGCCTCTCTGGGCAGAACTTGCTGCAAGAGTTTCCCAGGAATAAGCAATTAAAGTATTTCCTAGGAATCCTTTTGATTTTCTTCATTCGTTTAGGACCTGCTTGAACAGGGAGTGCTTATGTGATGGAGCTCACGCTTTGATTTCAAATTTCTGTCTAGTTTCAAATCTGACACTGCAACAGTAATTACGATCAAACAGACAGAGCGACCTTTCATCCCTGCTGCTGTGCCCAGCCTCTGTGAGGCATAATGGAGTCATTTGGAGCTACTGGAAACCTCTCTACAGAGCATATCATGTTGGCAGGCCTACCATGGTCTGGTGGCTTCTGAGATTCCCCACTGTTTCCCCAAAGCTGACCCCAGCAAAGAGGCTGATGTAAGCAGAGGGCTTCTTGCAGGCAAAGTGTGATAGCATAAGGACCGCACTTGCACCCTTTTATCTCATTAGAGGTTGAGTCTGGCTCTTGACTTAGTTGCCAACCCCAGGAAAAGGACTTCAACATTCTCAAATTCCATAGTTTTCTGTCCTGATAGGCCAGTTGCAGCAAACCTGCCTTCCCCCATGACTGAATTTCTTGGCAGAAGAAGCCATACAGGGAAGAGAAACTTGCCGAAAACCTCTGCTCTGCAGGGGACAATCACAATTTTTTCCTTTTCTCCTTTCCGTCTCTGGGGCATGGGTTACCCAGATTGCTGTAGTCACGCACTGGGTGAGCACTGCAGGGGTGGGATCAGTCCTCGTCCCCAGGGCAGCCCAGCCAGCAGCTCAGCTATCAGTCAACCTGTGGTCCACATCACCCCAGTGCCGTGCCAAGCACCTGATGCTAAAAGATGTTAAAAACTTAATATTATTTACATTATTTTAATGCTCAATTAATTGAAATTATTAATTCAATGATAAAAGTAACTGCTAAAATAACTTACTAAGAGCAACCTGCTCTGCAGTTACCTCCAAATTCTCTCGGGAGCCTGATGCTGCTTTTCCATGCAGCTGAACATGTGCTTTGGGAAACTGCCTGCTGCCGCAGGCACAGTAAGGGATTACAAAAGGCAATTTGTCCCTTGCTGTACAAGGGCAGGAATGACCCCTGGAAGCCAAGCAGTTCATAATGCAGTCATATTTATGCTCAGGGATTACCCACCAGCACAGGATGCAGCTCAGATTATTTATACCATTTTCCAATTTTCATGTGTCAGGACTGAAAGACTGAATGAATTATTACAGCTGGGCTGGCTGGGGTAAACCTAGAGGTAGGCTGGGCAGTTGCAGAGTTGGAGAGATTATTCTGTATTCAGTTACAGCATTAAATATCTGAGTCGAATTCTGTACCCTGTAGTGTTCTTCCAGTTATACATGGATGTGAATGAAACTGGAATCTATCTCAAAATATCTGTGTTTAACAATGTCTGGGGAATTCACAAGGGCTGATACTAAATCTCTTTCTGAAAGCAAATTCACAGTGATGAAGCTGCCAAAGCGATATTCATTTACTGGAACCCTATCAGCCTGATGCTCGGTTTTAGATTGATATGATGGCTAATTAAGCAAAGCAAAGAGCTATTGAATATCTGTTAGCGATTTGACAGCTTGGCCTCACTACCCATTGGTGAGGCATGAATTTTAATCTCTAGACCATCCGTTGCTGGCACTGAATTGCATACTTATCTGTCAAGTCTTCTAAGCTGTGTAGTGTGATGGAAGATGCTCCTTCAGTAGCAAAGGGGAGAGCTGTGCCTCAGGACCAGGTAAATGACAGCCGAGCTCAGCATTACCCTAGCGAGCCAGATCCATGCTCAGACCCTGTGGCCTGAGTGCTGGCTGACAGGCAGCAGCTGAGGGCACACATTGCTGCCGATTCCACTCGTGTCTGCTTTTTTCCTACCTCAGGGCAATATTTCATCATACTTGAGAACTTCAGAGTTAATAAATCTTGTACGTATGTCCTGGGTTATGTATAGTGGGAATAGTGAAGGACATACTCGCAGCCCCTCTCCAAGATGTTTTAATTCCTTTCCACAGCAAGGAAAATTTGGCAGTGCTACTCATTGCCACAGTATAGCCAAGGTTAGGAGATAAGAATGCTCAAAAGGGAAAACAAAGGGATATTTATCTAAATAACAGGAATATGCTAAAGGATAACAGTAAGGGATTAAAAAATATCTCAGACTTTTGGGAGCAATAATAAACTTTCCATGCTTTCAGCAATATATCAGCAATGCAATAATAGAAAGGTGAAAGGAAACTTGGAGCCGGTCTTTACAACTGCCTGGACCGTCCTTCCCTTGGCGGTTGGGTCTGGCCATTGCTGCTTGACTAGACACGCTGCTTGGATGGCCTGTTGTCCCAAAGCTGTGCCTGAGTTAGCAGAAACCAGATGTTTAGCAGAGTCATGCACCGAGCAAGACTGCCTGCCCTCACCAACCGTTCTTCTCTCCTTCTGGTTACAGATACAGCCCACACAAAGATGCTGATCCTTTGAAGCCCAGGGAACCTGCAATAATTGAGCACTTTATTGCCTACAAGAATCAGGATCACGGGGCCTGGCTGCGGGGTGGAGATGTGTGGCTGGACAACTGCCAGTGAGTTTTGCCTTATTTCAACTCTCGGAGTTCAGCCTGATGTTTATGGCGAGCATAGCTGTGGTTCAGACTATTTATATTGCTTTGCACCTTCCGTATGGCCAAGATTGAAATAAAGATGAAATATTAGATAAACACAGGCATTATTTTACACAAACTAAACCTGCTTTGTCTGAACTGAAAATTGCTTAGGTTGTTTCTTTTTTGCGATACTGACCAGCATTCAAAAACGGTCACACACACACAGAAGAAACACAGATGAAAATTACTAAAAGTGAAAACTAATTTTTTACGTGAACAATGAGGTGCTTTGAAAAGAAAGCAGCAAAATCCACCACCTTCCCTGGCTAAGCCTGGTCGCAGAGCAGTTTTATGTGGTTCACTGTTATGCTGAATAAGCGAGTACTGATGAAGCAGACATAAAACTATGCATCACAGCAGCAAGGGAGAGGGACTGGGCAAGTGCGTGTTGTGCTCTTTGAAGGCTGTTTCCTGCGCTGGTCAGATCAGATATTTGTTTTGCACTTGAAAACAGATGAGCTTCTACAGTTTCTTTTGCTGAGCCAGGCTCTTGATATCAACCTCAGTGAAGAAAGAGGAGAAAAAGGAAAAAGCTACTTTATGAAGCATATTGTGATAACCCTAGCAGGAATAGCTGTCATGCTGTTATCTGGTGTCCGGTCCCCCGCCAGACTTGACTTACCTTTGAGTGACCCAAACCTCTCAAAGCAACCGGTGGTATGAACAGGCCCTAGTGACCGGTCTGGTTGGCAAGAACGAGATGGTAGCAGAACAGCCAGAAATGTAATGCTGAGCAGTACAGTGTGTGCTTCTGATGAACTTACGAACCAGAAATATCCAGCGTGCTCCAGTGCTCAAAAGGGAAAACAAAAGGATATTTATCTAAATAACAGGAATATGCTAAAGGAGAATAGTAAGGCTTTAAAAAATATCTCAGACTTTTGGGAGCAATAATAAACTTTCCGTGCTTTCAGCAATATATCACAATACAATAATGGAAAGGTAAAAGGAAACTTGGAGCAGGTCTTTACAACTGCCTCTGTGATTCTATGGTGGGCAAGAATTGTCTTTGCAGATCACACTCACGTAACTTAGACATTTGCATTGCTTATGGAGCATACGGAGGTTACTAAAAGACTGAGTACTTCATCAGTTCCCAGCAGCAAACCTAGGAGTGGATGTGAATTTGAGGAAGCAAACTGTAATTGTCTTTATAGCCACAGTAATTTCCATTTGTATGGCTACAGAAAGACTTATGTATTACATTAACGAAACCAGTGTTATTGGGACGTGCAGTATATACAGGGCGGTGGGGGCATAGGGGCTGGAGGAGCAGAGGGAGGCAGCAGCCAGTGAGGGGCTGCTGCCCGCAGACAGCCACAGGCAGAGCCGCTCATGGTTTTGCCGACATTGGTGACACACGTGTCAAGAGTGACACCGATGTCAAGATACCACCACAAATCACTTATGCTATCATATTTATTAGAACCTTCCTATAAGCAGCAGTCATGGACCAACAGTTGTGTTGTGTGTTATCTCACCTAAAAGATTTGGAATTTCAGCAAAATGGATGGATATTTTAATTTTTTTTTTTAATAAGGAAGATCTGATCTCTATCGTCCTGTTGATGAAAGAGAAGCCAAGATTCTCTGCATTTATAACATTTCTGCTTGTAAAGTTATTTCATGGAAGTGGTATGTGATACGTGAACACAGAGGAGCACAGAGGTGTGCGTAAGGCAAAGCACTATTAAATAATGAAAGCTAGTTGAAGTGAGAGATAAGCATGCTCTTTTTAGCTAACAGTGAAAAGAGCTTGGGCATTAGACACTGTGAGAAATCTTTATCAGACAAGTAAACTATGCCATTAATCACTGACTTAAGCTCAGCTTGGAACAATCAGGTGCGTGTCTGCTGCTTCATACGATCCACATATACCGCAAGATGTGCCAAAAAAGATCTTCCAAAACCAGACAGGGAACAAACCTGGAAAAGCCCGAGCCTCCCCATGCGCACTGTTCAGTAATTAAACCCTGCTGTCCTCCACCTCATTGGTTTGGTTATTTTAGTTTGACATGATAAAAAAAAGCAAAAACAGGCATCAAGCATCTCTCTTCTCTTGGCAGGTTTGCTGACAATGGCATTGGCCTGACCTTGGCAAGGTAAGCGTGGCACAGGTTGTGCTGCAGCCTGAGGGACAGCTGGTGGGGATGAGTGTGAGCAGCCCCTTCACCTCCAGCCCTTCCCTTACAGCGGTGGGACCTTCCCTCATGATGACGGCTCAAAGCAAGAAATCAAGAACAGCCTGTTTGTCGGCGAGAGCGGAAACCTGGGCACCGAGACGATGGACAACGAGATCTGGGGACCCGGAGGTCTGGATCACAGAGGAAGGACCCTGCCCATTGGCCCGTAAGTTCAGCTCAGCACATCAAAACACTCTCTGTTCCCACTCTCAGTGCAGACTCCAGCCCAGTGTGGTTTCTTCAGCGCTGCTCAGTTTAATAACCATTACACAGAAAGGATTTGGTTTCATGTCTCCTGATCCCAAAGTCCTCACTGTGCAGCTGCTGCTGGCAGGTACACACCTACAGGCTGCCAAGACAGCATCAAACTCCTCTTTCCTTCCCACTCCCCTTTGCAAATGGAGTTGAGCAGACAGCAAGAGGACTGTGTGCTAGCGGGGCACTTCTGCATGTGTGGTCAGCAGTGGTTGAGCAATGTGGCAGTCCCCATCCAGGTCAGCTGCCAGGAAAGCTTGTAGGAGCCTTTCCCTGGGCTTGGACTTGCCCAGATGTGGTTGTAGATGTCCTCAGAGCTATTTGTTACTATTACTGTTACTGTTGCTGCTGGGCTACAGGAATTTGATGCTTTTGTTAAATAGTTTTGAAATGGCCAGTGAACTTTATGTGCGGCCTCTTCCTAGACCTTCATCCTACAGACTGGTTTGCAAGTGCAATAATGTTTTGTTGTTATTCCTAAAAACATAGTTATTCTAACAGTAGCCCTACAGTGAACAAACAGCTCAGCTGATTTTTTTTCTGCCATATTATACGCCTCAGCTTTGCTTGTTGGTAGCAATATGGGAGGCATTATTAACTACAGTAATAATGAAAACTCAGTCTGCTACAACCATCCTTCCAATATCCTTTACATATATATATGTGGGCTTATCTCATCTTGGGTGTTGTATGCAGAAACTCAGAGGGACAGAACAAATGCACAAGAGCGGGCAAGTCTTGTCTAAGGGAAACCATTCATATGAGGAAGGGATCAAATTTGTTTACCATAAGTGAAATATGAAACATCTTATCTTAGCTTTTTAAGGAGTTTAAGCATCTCATTCACTTAATCAGTGTGAAAAATGTTGTCTTCTCTACGTTGCAGATGATATCAGAAAAGGCTGCTTATAAAGCTTCATTAGTCTGCCCTTTCACCTCTTTTCAACCCTATAGATTGTAAGACCTTTCCTTGTTTTCAAATCCATTTTTTATTGCAGTTGAGTTGCTCTGTTTCTTTCCAAGTTCCTTTGCAACATGTGGTGGGAATTCTTTTAGCCCTGCCATTACTTGGCCCAAGGAGTCTGCACAGCTCTGATAAATTTCAGGTTTCACTGCTGCAGAACTCATTTCTGATGGCAAACATGGATTTATTCATTTTTAGGTCCATGCTTTGGCATCACTGTAAGTTCCTTCCCTTGAGGAGCGTAGACCAAATAAAGATGATCTGTTCAGACACAAAAGAACTTGAGCTGAACTTGCAAGGATAAGAGAACTTCACATACCTAAAAAGGAGGGAAATCCCTTCTCTTCCAAAACATGAACTCGGGAGTCACCCTAATGGCTATGAAAAATGAAAGCAGCTAAGAAACAAGTGCTGCGGGACTGTACATGTCTAAAATACATCCTCATGCTAATGTGTGATGACCAAGTGTCTCTGTCTCCTCCAAATGCATTTTAGGGATTTTCCCATTCGAGGAATTCAGTTCTACGATGGACCGATCAACGTCCAGAACTGCACCTTCCGCAAATTCGCAGCCCTGGATGGACGGCACACGAGTGCCCTGGCCTTCCGGCTCAATAACGCGTGGCAGAGCTGCCCCAACAACAACGTCACCGACATCCATTTTGAAGACGTGCCTGTGAGTTATCCTTCCCAGCAAAGCCTTTTCCAGTTGGCTTAGAAAGGGGGTTGCGGGCAAAAAGGGTGTAATGACCCTTAGGAGAAAACATGAGATCTTCAGGAGGTTGCTCATTATCTTTGCCAGAAGTTTAACAAAGAGAGTGACAGCTAAGAAAGAGAAAACTGGATGGGAGAAATAACAAGAAAATCCAATTCTCTGACAGGCTTGCAGCAAACTAAAAGTAGGTACCAGTTTTAAAAAAAAATTGTGACATTCAAGTGAAAATAATTTCCATTTCTGTATGGAAAACTTGAGACAAACTGTGAAATAGGGAGAAGAATCTGCCCCTTTATTTTCAACAGCAGTATAACATTAAAGCAACAACAGAAGGAAGTCTGTCATGGAAGGTCTAACTCACCTAGAAGCAGAAAATGCTGATTCTGAGAAACAGCCAGTGAAACTGAGCGGATGCAGGATAATTCTGCAGCCCTGCACACCGGAGTAATTCCACGGACTCCAGTTCTGCAGACTTAAATGAGAGCAGAGCCCAGCCAAAAAGGGTCTGCCAGACTTTGAATTACACTATGAACTTCTGGGTGCTGCTCTGAACCCTTCCTGGGGTCTGTGCTTTTATTTTTGTATTTGCTTGCACAAATATGTGCTAACTGGTTTGCTGAGGTTCACCTCTAGCAGCTGTTAAATCCAACTGCCAAACATAGCAAACAAACAAATAAATAAAGTGGTTGAAACTGAAATGATTCGGGTTGCTTAACTTTCAGAAAATTAGCAGACTTGCTTGCATGTCAGGAGAAGTGCTGACTGGCCATCCTTGTGCCAAACACGATGGGAAAGGCAACATTCCCCTAAAAGTGTTGGTCGGTCACTCTCTCACATTGCACCAGGCAGGCTGGTGACATGACATTTATTTATCCTGGATAAAAATATCAGTCAGAAGTTGCCTGAGCAGCCATTTCCCAGGGGTGGTCACTGATTATTCCCAGCATCAGTGTGACTTTATGTGGCATTGGAACCTTAAAAATATATTAGCAGACAATGAGTGAAGTGGGTCTAGTGAAATTGCCCTGTCTGCTGAACCTTCCTCCAGAATTTTAAAACAAACCTTCTCATAGCTGAGGCTGAAATTCTGGTTCTTTTAGTCTTTCCCCCATGGTCAGCAGGGAAATCTGTCTGCTCTGTCTGACAAATCAAACACACCTTTAGGTGTGTGACCCAGCTCTACACCGACTTCAGGCTTAACAAAGAGGCAGTGTGCAGGCAGAGATAATCCTAGTATGCCTGTACCAAATGGCACCGATGTTCCTGCCAACGAACAAGACCAGCTCAGCTGAAAATTATTTTTGTGCTTCCATCTTTGGATGGTCAGTTTCAGAAGGTCATAGTCTTATTACCGCAGAAGTGCTATCTCAGAGAACCTGCAACCCCAGACTTCACCTGGAGTCATGGGGCCTCAAAGCCATTGAACATCAAGCCTACAATGTCACAAGCTGAGCAGCCAAAATCTGTGGCCATTTAAAGAAGGGTGATGTTAGTGCATACACGTATTTCTTCATGCACAAGTTGACCCACAGACCCAGCACTATTTCTTGTCCAAGCTACTTTCCAATGCCAAAAACAATCAGAAAATTGGCCCTTTGAGCCACTCTGGTGAGCACGACCATCCTTTGCTCTTTAAGTGATTAATTCCTTTCTGGAGATGTAAATGTGTTTCACTGTTTTGTTTAGATTACCTCAAGGGTCTTCTTTGGAGAACCTGGCCCCTGGTTCAATGATCTGGATATGGATGGTGATAAAACATCAGTTTTTCATGATGTAGATGGTTCTGTGTCAGAATATCCAGGCTCATACCTGATAAAAGAAGATAACTGGTTAATCAAGCACCCTGACTGCATTGATGTGCCAGACTGGAGAGGTTCCATCTGCAGCGGACACTTTGCACAGGTAAAGCTGCTTACCTTGCAGTATCATTATCACTTTATTTTGTTTTATCTTTGCACTTGACCTTTAGAAATAAACTTTCTTCAGGGTGTTCAGGGTTTATTTGTCTGCATGTCTGCATAGGTGGTTTTGAACATGATGGTACTGCTTGACTGCTAACAGCTCTGACAACTTCTGCCTGAAGTCCTCTAAGAGCTCCATGAGCATTAACAGATTAATATTCATAAATCTATGGGCTGTCAGCTAGCTTTTTTTCCTCAATTTATGGAGGGAAGTGTTGCCCACAGTGTTATGGGAAATGTGCTGAGGAGTTGAAATTAGACTTCAGCTTTCATGATCTTTCATCCTGTTGTGTAACCACCAAACCATTCTTCCTACCACACAAGCTCCTTGAGAGTCCTCACTTTCCTCTGATGAGTAGCGCCTGTTTTTGTCTTAGGTGTTGCAACTGTTGGGTTTTTTTTCCATGTAGTGCCACTAAAGCCAATTTGTAACCACTGAGCTGGTTTCCCTGCTTCTTAAATCCAGACAGAAGGGTCCTTGTTCAGTAGAAGTCAGATGTCTGGCATAGATACTGTCCCGCTGCTGAGGGTTGCCAGTAATGCTGTGAAATACTTCAGCCCTAATGCAGGCCTGTTTGAAGTCTTGACTGGCACATAACCTTGAACTCAGTAGATTAGGAAATGATACCTTTTTTTCCTCAAAACAGTTTACTTTGTTGAAAAAGAAGCCTAAGAAACTGAATACATGGCTATACATGTATGGTGTACAAGCCACTGCTGAAGTCATAGGCCTTGCATCAGTTCATATCTATTGAGTAGCTTCGTCTTTAAAGTTTTACTGTAGTTCATGAAAACCTTGGTGATCTTTTTTTCATCTAGATATACATCCAAGCCTACAAGCCAGCCAACCTGAAGATGAAAATAATAAAAAATGACTACCACAATTACCCACTCTACTTGGAAGGGGCTTTGAGCAAAAGTACTCATTACCAGCAGTATCAGCCAGTTATAACTCTGCGGAAAGGCTACACCATCCACTGGGACAAGACAGCCCCTGAAGAGCTGGCCATATGGCTCATCAACTTCAACAAGTGAGTGATCTGACCGAATTCCAGTATTCCAGCCCAGTAATGTAACTGTGCATTTTTACTGGGTGAGGTCATCTCCTCATGAGCTCTTCCAGAATGAACGTACTTGTTCCAGGAAGTCCACTGAATACACCATCTTTCCATTTGACATCTCAGATTCCTTCTTCCTCCCCTGGGAAGCCCTGCAAGATAACACAATTCATTTTTAGAAACCTAGAGCTAATTCATTCCTGGTGCATGGAAGTCACAGGTGTAGAAGTCAGGAGCAGACCTGACCCACATGGCTTAACTAACCTATGGTTGTTATGTCTAATTTACGTTGCATTGATACATCTCAAATCATTAAAATTTTAACTGGCTAAGAAAAAATTCAGTTACAGTTTGGAGTGAGTTATTTAGTTTGGCTTCTAGCATGCCCAGGAAAATAATAGTCATGTGTCTATTTGTTATAATGTGGGTCTTTGCTATTTTCAGGAACGACTGGATCCAAGTAGGGTTTTGCTATCCTAAAGGGACGACATTTTCCATTCTCTCAGATGTCCACAATCGCCTCTTGAAGAAAACATACAAAACTGGAACCTTCTACAGAACCTCCCAAATGGAGAAACTGGAGCACAGATATCCTAGCAAAGGATACTACTACTGGGACGAGGACACTGGGTAAGGAAGCAGGTCTTGCCTATTTGGACACGACTTTGAGAAAGCTGCTGGAATCGTAAGCCATTTGACTAATGCCATTATCAGGGATCACAACAAAACCAGAAAGACTTTCTCGGAATGTGCCCAGCATTTAATTTTCCTGGGACTCCCACGGCTGACAGTCATTCATAGCCTCTGCTGCACTGCCAATTACTCTGGGAAATGCTTTGCCAAGTGAATACAAATTAGAAAAAAAGACAAAAGCAAAGTGCAGACCATGAATCTGAACTGGAGACACACCCAACCCTTTTTGTTTTGAACAACAACCATTTGTAAACACCATGAGAGGGATGCACAGGAACTAAGAGTGTAAAGCCTGATATTTTCTTTTAAAGAATTAAAATAATGGGAAAGAGAGACCTAAACTACAAACCATGTGTTTCTGCATAAATGTATCATTATAAAATAGAGCTTAAAGGGAGTTCAGGTGTCATCTGACTTCTCTTTCTTAATTTCCCTGACCTCCCCAAACCATTTCTGAGATGTGTGTCCCATTTTCTTTCCGTGTAGTGTGTTGAGCACTGTAAAGTGCAGACATTGCCACTGAGTGTCTGCAGTGCACATTCTTGCAAAGCACTAGGAAGGAGTCCACCAAAAATTGGGAGTTAGTCATTTTTGGCACAGAAGTCTCAAGGATGCTGTTCACTCTTCTCCCCAACCTGCAGGCTGCTGTTTCTAAAACTCAAAGCTCAAAATGAGAAGGAGAAATTTGCTTTCTGCTCTGTCAAAGGCTGTGAACGAATAAGGATCAAAGCTGTGATCCCAAAGACAGCTGGCATCAGCGACTGTGAAGCCATGGCCTACCCCAAGTACATTGAGACACCAATAGTAGAAGTGCCAATGCCTAGGAAGCTCTCCAGTGCCCAACTGGTAAAGTAGTTATTTCTTATCACAGAATTTTTATCAGTCTGTAGTTCTGGCACATAGTGTGCCCACAGACGTAGAAGGATTGTGCCAGGTTCATATATCCTGTGCCTGATATTCTGAAATGGTCCAGGTATGTGAAACCATCAAACAGATTCTCGCACGTGTAGTGAGCACAGGTCCTCGAAGCCACCCAAGACTTTGGTGGAAGTTGCATACTTAGTCTTTTGGGGCTCTGTTGTGAAGTGCTGTGCATTAAAGCACCGGGTGAAAAGTGATGAGCTGGAAGACAGGTTGATCCAGGGAATGTGGCTCTGGAGAGACACAAGGTTTCTTGCCTGGCCTCCAGCTCCTCCAGGCTGTAAGCACAGCAGTGTCAGAGAAGGGGCTGCTAGCTGAGTGTCTTATTCATATAAAGGACATTGTACAACACTGTCTTCTATATGGAATCCACTCTAGTTTTGGGGGAGGCAGGGGGTTATTTATCCGGTTTTTGTTTTTTTTTCACTCATCACTATTGAAGCAGGAACGCACAGCAAAGCCTCAGAAAATTATGTGTGAGCTCTGCAAAGTGAGAATCACTTATACTCTGCCATTTGGTGAAACAATTTAAATGCTGACAGGATGAGCAGAGACATTACCTTTGTGCCCAGTCTCCTTAGCAATGTAATTTGGCAAGCCGGTGCTTGTTATGTAGCTTTCTTGTTGATTGAGTTTCAAGGTTTAAAATGCTTCCTGAAAATGCAGCATTCAGGTAATGGATATCCTCACTAGAAAAACTCTTTTCTCTCCCTTTTTTGTTTGTGTCTTTTTTTTTTTTTTTTTTGTAAACAGAAGACTAACGAGCACCTACTAGAAGTGAAAATAGAAACTTATAAGAAACAGTACTTCCACCTAAAGGATGACTTTGCATACATTGAGGTGAGCTGGTCTTCTCAGTGAACTTTATGGGACAAAATTCTAAGATACTTGCTTTATTTTTATGGAAAACTTGCTTACAAAGATAGCATGGGTAGAGTCAGGTCACTTTTGCTTTGTATTTTGAAAAAAAAAATGGCTGTAACTTCCGTGTATTAGCAAAAATGCAGGACAGCTTGACCTCAGAGATCTGGAATTCTGCCTCTTGATAGAAAGAGTAGTCTGGTGACTCAACATTACCAGCGCTTCTTACAGGTGGTTGTTTGCAAATATGTTGCTGTCATAGATCAAGAATGTTTTTCCCTGTGCACAGGTTGACGGTGTCAGATTTTTCCTCACTGATGAGGGCATCCAGCTGCTTGTGATTGATGGACATCATGGAAAAGTTGTTGACCGGGTAACATTCAAAAACTCGATTCTACAAGGAATCCCAGCACAGATAGAAAATTATGTCAACAACATCAAAGATCAGTGAGTAAAAAATTGGTGTTACTAAGGTGCAATGTAGAAGAATGCTGTACAACACTCATCTTTTCCCTGTTTTTTGTCACCCATCATGGGCCAGACTGACCCAGCTAACAATGTGCTTGTGTACCTGCCGACTCCGACAGAGTCCGAATGGGAGTGGGACATGCAGGCAGGAGAAGGATGCAGACTCTGCAATCGAGCCCCAGATAAACTGCAGAGATACATTTGATTAATAAACTGCAGATCCAAATTTATGTTGTGGGTTGCAGACAAACTGCAGACTTAAATTCACAAATAAACTCTCAGCCCTTATCGGTACAGATGTGCACAGTTTACATTTTTCTATTGCCTGCATATTCTCTCAAATCACGGAAATCATGGAAATCGTGGAAAATTCCACTAATAAAATACATTCCTCTGTGCACATGTTCCCTGCCCAGACCTAAGCGCTGGATGCTTTTAATTTTTTCTAAGTATGGGCAGCCAGAAAAGCAGAGTTTTGCAAGTGGGTGGTAAGCAGCCAACACATATTCCTGCACCCTGGAAGGCAGCAGGTTCATCTGCTGGAATAGGAATAGGAACAACATCAGATACTCTTTAACCAAAGGGATTCTCAGATTGTTTTGTGAGGTGCTATTGGGAAATGAATATATTTAGTTGTTATTAAATCTGTTCTGATTTGAAATCTGGTACATAACATTTAATACAAATATGATTGCTTTGTCGATGAATCATCTGAAATAACTGTGGGCAGATCAACAGGATATTGTTCTGGCATTTATTCTAGAGACTTGGGGGAAGTTTCAGCAGAGTGCTACGCAGGTGGATGCAGATGTGTTTCTACTGTCTTAAATAATCCTGAAGTTTGCAGAAAACACATTGAGTAGTTACTGCAGAGAAGCATGGTAGCTGCTCACTTTCCTTTTATAAAAAAAATAAGCAGGTTTTTCAGAGAGGCCATCATCCTCCTTTGCAAAAAATCCAATCTCAATCCCAGCTAAATCCAGCTCCTAGATTCTTTCTTACTTTAGAGGATTGAATTGTAATGAGGCTTTAGGTGTATTTAAGCCTTTCTGAGTCTCATTGTCTTTCCTTGATTAGTGCTGCAACTGGATTAGGATTAGGATTTGGATTAGGATTAGAATTTCAGTTGGGTCAGCGCATCTCAGGTCTCACTCAGTCATGTATCTTTGTGAGGACTGAACCCCCAAATTATTGCCCTTCTTTCCCCAAAAGTTTCCCCGACCCTTCCCCTGCAAGCCTTTCTGATTTAATCACGCACGGGCTTCAGGTGTAGCCATGAGACATCTTTCCTCCCCTCTCTGGATGAAAGCACCAACCCGAGCCAGCTGCGGATGCCATCAGTGGGGCTGCACAGCCGGCAGCCTCTTGTCACCTCTCCCCGCCGCGGCACGGAGCGCGGGCGGTACAGAGAGACGGTGCCCACCAGCCTCGCATGAAACCTTTGAATAGGTTTTGGATTTGGGGATGTGAGAAGAGGTGTTTCTAACTACGACAAGCCTCTTTGTTCACTTAAGCAACTCTCTGCAGGCCAAATTCCCTTTTTTAATAAATCTGTTTTTCTGATGAGTTTCCCAGGGATAAGAAAACAAAACATCTGGTGAATTTATTACGAGCTTCTATAGCAGGAAAGGCTTAATAGATAGCAAAGATTTCAGTGAACTGAAGGAAGAAAAAAGAGGTGATTCAGCATTCGCACAGTACTCAAAACCAGCCTGCCAGCTCAATCCACTCTCGCAAGTGCTGGAGCATTTTAACACCTCAGGTTTATTCTAGGAAAAGGCCTGATGAATCTTAACTCTTTTGCCCTGCTCGTTCCTCTGCCACCACCCGTTGCTATTTTCCCCTGAACGGTTCCAGTTCCAGCTGAGGTGTTAAGATGTAACTGCTGCACTCAGTAGCTCAGGGCTTGAGCTCTGCAGGAGCTGTTGCCTAATTAATTTTAGCGACTCGTGTCCACTGTGATGCCGGAAAGCAGACCCAGCAAGGCTCTCATTCTGCAAGACTGCAAATGCCGTTTGAGTCAGCGAAGTTTCGTTCATGGAAACCCTGCAAGGTGGAATGAAATAATTTCATCTAAGCAAGTGTTTGCTCAATTACTGTGATGCAGCTTTAATTAATAGGTGAAAAAGATGACATCCCAGCCCCACTGAACTTAATAGCAGAAGTTCCACTGAACTCACTGGACCGTAGCTCATCCTCAATAGGCTTTCAGATAACCATTAGAGGCGTTTGTGGATCTTGTGAGCTCAGCTTCACTGGGTGCCCCATGCTTCTCCCCAGAAAAGTCTCACTACATGATTATCTCTTCATGTTTAATTTGGGTTTTTATTCTACTCATCTAAAATTAAGCCTAGGCAGTTACCGAGTTTTACACAAGCATTTACAAATTTGCGTTAGCTGAACACATTTACCTCATGTCTTTTGTGTATCACTTGGTGTTTGTAGAAGACCCTGAGAATTCTGGGGTGAAATACAGTACATGCAAGTAAGGCAATAATAGTAGTAGTAGTTGTAGTAATACTACTACTAATAATAATACACTTTTTAAGCAAAAGCATGCTGAAATGAAGGAAAAGCATCAGGCCAGCAAAAATCTCAAAGCAGTGAATTTCTTCAGGCTTTGTCCTGCTGATGATGTAAGAACAATAAATTATTTGAGACTTGCTCAGAGCATCTCGGGGAGAGCACGTTCCTTTCTAAGGAAAGCAAGATAGAACTGCTGGTTGGAAACATTTAAAAAATTCTAGAAAATAGTGTATAAAAAAAAAAAAAGTGACTTCTGTCAGCTTCCTGATGAATTTTTCATGATTGGAAAAGTGAATATATGACTAAGCTGTTGACAAAAGCCATTAAAGCAGAAACCACTGTAGTTCGTGGGTGCCTTTGAGTCACACAGGCAGGAGTTACCAATGCTCAAGACAGACAAGCGAGAAATGTGCTCTGATTTCATTTTTTCATAAATGACTTTTCCTTCAGCTCCATAGTGCTGGTGACATCTAAAGGAAGATTCATTTCAAGAGGACCATGGACTAAAGTACTGGAGAAACTTGGAGCAGAAGAGGGGTTTAGGTTAAAAGGTAACCACTTTTTAAAAAGGCAATTCTAAACCCCTCAGATCTATTCCCTTCCCACGGTTCCAGTAGAGGGACCTTTTTTCCTTCTTCCAAATTTTGCCTTGCTCGTTTCTATCATCATGAGCTCAGCATTCTGGGACCAGTCATTTATTTATTCAGTGAGGCTGTATCCACTGCAGCTTTTGATAACAGCGCTCAGTTTAATACTGTAGAAGGAAAAATTGCTCTGGCAGTTCTTCTCAGAAGCAAAGAATTCAGGGGTTTTGTTTTTCCAGATTAATTTTAAATAAAAAGGAATTTTAAGAATAGGAATATAGGACTTTTTTCTGCACTAAGTGCCCCAAATGAGGCATTTTTTACTTGTCTGAACTTCTTTTTAGCTGGTTTTCTCTTGAAACAAAATTCCAACTTGATGGCACACAGCATATCGATTTCAAAGCATCACATGTTGCACTGGAATATTGCTCTGTTGTGCATGTTGCTCTGAGCAGCTCTAACTGCGAGCTGCTGGCATGCTCTCCTCTTGACTGTGTGTGTTTTACTCTCTCATGTAGGTCTTGCCTGTTGTCCTGTCCCTCATCATCCCCCACCTTTCCCAAGCAGGAAAGGGTTTTGAGTAAAACTTCCGTGCAATTAATGATAACTTCAACAGACAGCTCAAGCTGCCTGCGTGGAAGGGTTTTTCCCTCCCTCCCTCTCTCTTTCTCCTCTCCTATGTATCACGCATTCTTATTAATGGAAGCATACAACATGTAAATAAAATTTTAATTAAGCTTCATTAGGAAATTATTTCTTCAATACCTGGAGAACTGGCCAAGTTTATGCGCACATGTGTGCTCTTGTGCACCTGCACCCATCCAGGCACAGGGCGCAGCCACGCACAGGGGTGGTTTTCTGGTGCTGCTCTTGTACACTCCTAATGTATTTGCTCTGATTTGCAGAAAAAATGGCTTTTGTCGGCTTCAAAGGCAGCTTCCGCCCTGTCTGGGTGAAGCTGGTCACTAACGAGGACTCAGCTAAAATCTATCAAGCACTGCCAATTCCTGTGGTGAAGAAAATGAAATTATGAGGACACGCCGCTCTGCCTTCTGGCTGCCAGCACTGCCCCACGCATCGGACTACTGACTGCTCGCTGCAGGCGCCTCGCCAGCCTGCCCCAGAGGTGTAGCATTGTGATGTTGTTGTTGTCGTTCAAAAAGAAGTCTTACTGTAAGTAGCTAGGGTGGCCACATGTGACAGAAAAGCCTTCCTCTGTGATCAGCATGTGTTCTGTGATCACCAGCTCTCGCCGGTTGACTTACTTGCTGATGTCGTGTTGACTCTCGTGTTACTAAGAAAGGGTTGACCTGTTTTGCAAGGTGCTGGTTTTATCAGCACCCCTGTGACTGACTAACTTATGTGCTGCCTCTCAAAGGGGAGTTCTAGGTCTGAAGGCCATCAAGGATTATTGTTTTTACCAGCCTCTAAGTTGTCCAAATCCTTCTTTTTTCCATGGTGTAACTAGCTGGTCACATAAACATGGAATGTCAGTTCAAAGGCTGGTTGAAAATCTAAGAGAGAAAGAGTGTATTTGAATGAATCCCTGGATGTTGGGAAACATAACTGGACAGTAAGAATTTACCCTAAAGCTTTTATGACATTTGATCAAACTCTTTGGGATCTGTGTTGTACATGCTAACCCACGGCACATAGTTGAGGAAGAGATGAGAGGAGAAGACAAAACATGCCAGCAGAGACTGATGGAGCCACATCTTTCTGCTTGCTCGGAAAACTGTGTTTCTCCTATGGATCAAGGTTTTTTAATAGTGGTTGCTCAATAGGAAGTTTTCCTTCATCAAGCAGCTGTAGGCTAGAAGGAAAGCAATGTCAATTAGCACATACATTTTCTCAGCCTTTCCTGTGCCGTCCCTCTGTACAATAATGTTCAGGAGCAGTCTGGAGGGCTTATGGTAGCCAGTTAGAGAGAGCATCCTGTTCAAGGCTTCCAGTTTTTAACTGGGAACACTGGGACTCACGTTATTCCATCTCAAAGAGGATCAACGACCCTTGCGTTTCCAGGGAGGTCAGAGGGAACAGGATCACACTGCTCTGCTGTGTGTTGCTTTCTGATCCTGTCCTCAGGCTTAAGGGCACGAATGTCAGTCCTCCTGGAAGAGTTACATGAGATCTGGATGGATGATGACAGAGGTCTTGTCAGGCAACGGAAGAATTGTAGTGGGAATCCCCATACACTGGTTGGATGTCTTGTACCTCCTTTCCTCCTTCTTCAAAGCAATATCTGGGTAATGAAGGCAGATCAGTGTGAACAGGGACTCCTGCAGGGACATCTCTTGAAGCTGGGAAGTTAAACGTCTTGTCAAACATTGTAAGCACTTGTAGTGTTCAGTGGCATTTCTGTCTGTTGCTCAGAAATGCCAAGAAGGCGTCTCCGGAGGCTGTGGCTATTCTAAGAAACCTAAGGGTGGGGGAGCTTTCCAAAGCACGTAGAATGCCAGTTTTGCCAATAATATCTGGATTTGTTTTCCCACTTAGCCTCTGCCTATACCCACTGCTACAGAAATTATTCTGGTTGCTGATGGTTACTTCATTTTGCTCTGTTCTAATTAGAGCTCAAGTAATCAAGTTGCTCTTTTTCCACAGTATCCAGAATGCTATCTTGCAGCTAGAATGAAAGAGCAACTGTTTTGTACGTCATTCCGAAGGCTGGGCAGGCGTTGCACTCTATAAGCTCGGTTTAGATCAATTGCTCTGAAAGCCAAAGCAACCATGAGCAAAATTTAGGTAGTGTTGTAGGTTACATTCCCCTCAAGCCTCTCCTGGGTTTTGAAACTGGAAGTGTTCTTTTCAGTCTTACTATATAGTTGTTTTGAACTTGCTGAATGTTATGTGTATTGTATTTGGGGGGAAAAAAAAAGAGCCAAGCTTTCCCTCCCTTGCTTCTCAAGAAGAGTCTGTTAATGAACGCTCTTTAGGCATTTGTGCTGTTTCCAGAATGAATGGGTAACGCTTGTAAAGGGTGGGTAAGGTGGGGGGTTTTTTCCCAATGTCTTACGACGGTTTTGGGATTTCACAAACTATCCTTGAAATAGTCGGTCTCACTTGTGGTTCAACCGTGATTATCCAAATGCCATTTCTCTGACATTCTCTGATAGCCAAAGCAGAGCCAGATCCCTGAAATCAAGCAAATAGACTAAGAAAAAGTCCCTTGAGTGTGTTAGTCTGCGTTATCGAAACCTCTTCACCGTCCCGAGGCAATGCTGTTGGTATCGTTGCACCGGTGTCGGCGGCACACCCTTGCTTCCAAGCGCTGGACCCCAGCAGCAGTATTCCTTTCGCGAGCACTTGACAAACGGCGGGCAGGAAAGCCGGGCTCAGAACGTGCCTGCTTTGGGATTTGGCTGTGCACGACCCCCAGGGAGGGCTGCCCTTGGCGGTGCTCTGCTGCGCTGGTCCACCAGCCCCATCCCTTCACCCGCTCCCCAAGCGCCGGTAAAAGCCGGGGAGGATGGCGCCAGGCGGGTCTGCCCCCTCGGCCGGTCTGCTCAGCTCCTGCCGGCACGCTGCCCTGGCACCCAAGTGTAGCTTCTGCTTTTACAGTTTGGGGAATTCTCAGGGTGAAATCGTAAGACGGCTCTAGGAAAACGTGTCTCTTTTTTTTTCCCCTAAAACCATCTTGTCTTATTAAGAGAAGAAAACTTTTAAGTAGCTTATTCTGTCACGCGAAGCTTGTCACATGGGGCCTGTTTGGGAGCTCGGGTGGGTCTCACGCCGCGGCTCTGGAGTACGGGATCGCTGCAGGCTGTGAGCCGGAGGGGTGACAGAGCATCGCGGCAGTGTGATGGGGCAAAGGCGCCTGCAGCATGCACAGGGCTCCCGTCGGCCGTCACGGGACGAAGCCAGTGTGTTGCTCTGACGGCAGAACGAAGCCGAAGACCATCGCCAGTCGGCAGTAGTGTTGTGCCATAGGATTACTTCTGAATCTTGACTGTTCTAGAAATCGCACGCGCACATTTTGACTAGTGAATTACCTGACTGCTTGTCCTTTGTGCATCCTTTTGACAGTCCCTGCACAAGCTGCAGTTATCCTCCTCGTAGGTTTTGTTACTGCAAATGTTTCCATGTTTGCTTACACAGTTGCCATTGGTAGAGTGGGGTTTTTTGATTGCGTTTCGTTTGTCTGTCTGTTTGTTTGTTTGGATGTTTGGGGTTTTTTTTGCCTCTGTTCAAATGCTTGTTTTACCTGTCGCCGAAATAGCTGGTCCTTTTTCGGAGTTAGATGTTTGTACATTTTCTTACAGACTTTCCAATGAAAAAAGATATATTTTCTATTAATTTATTACAATGGCACTAAGACAACTAAATTGCAGACATATGAAGCATTTTTACCGGAGTTTAGCATTGTCCAGGTTGTTAAGGAGGTCGGCAATGTGTCTTTTCTGATAATCTGCTTTGCACTTGAAAGCTCTCTATGTCCGCAGACCATGGTAATGCATCAACTGTCTGGTTTATGATGACAAGAGCTCTTGGGACGTTGGTTCCGACAGATTGTGGCTTACAACTGAAATAACACGTAGTTGTTTGGAGTACACAATGTTTATCAAAATAAATATTCAATGCAAATTCCCTATTTTATTTTTGTCTCTTGTCTCTTCAGTGTATCTCTGTACCGATGAACAGCTGGAATAGCAGCTGGTTTACCCAGCTCGGTTTGTTCAGACTGTTGCAGCCAGGGTGTCTCAGCTTCTCTCGTAGGAGCCTGCTTTCCTGTGAAAATACAGCTTATGCGATTATGCTGGTCGAGCATGGAGACACACACACACACACACACACAAGGCTTAGGACAGCACCTGAGAGAAAGGTACACAGCTCCCTACTTATTTCAAAAGACAAAAACCGAGGGGCCAAATCACCCCTGTGTGCGTTTGCTGGCCGGTCCGCACAGGTGGCAGCACGTGGCACTGCCTGCCTGGTCGCACCTGCAGGGCAGAGACAGGGAGACAGGAAGGGAGGGAGATAGGAGCAGGGAAGGGGGTAGTATGGGGGTGGGCATGGGAAAGGGCGGTATTTGGGGCAGAGGGGGGACTGCTAGTAGATTAAAACAAAAAACTTGTTCCTCTGTTCACAAAACCTTTTTTTTGATTGAATAAGGTGAACATGGAGTAAAAATGTATGGGGAATAATATATAAAACCTGTATAAAGTTTCTGTGGTGGGCAGCTATTAAGGCTTATGAGAATCCCACTGTTGGGTCAAGTATGACTTTGACTCTAGATTTTCCACCCTGGGATGGTGCCAGCTGGGCAGACTCTGCTACAGAACTTCTTCGAGGCTCCAAAGCTGGAATGGGATTTTTTGGTGACAGCAATCAGCATTTCTAACATCCATGCACATATTTTTTAATCAAGTAACAAAATAGTAGTTAGTGCATTAGAGGCTATCACCCACCAAATGCCTCCAGGCCAGGAAACTGAAAACGCGGCCTGTCTGCTCGTGTCAGATTGGAATCATTGGACGTTTGCAGATCAGCCCCGTGGGGAAAAGAAAGAAAAAAGCTGAAAGTCATGGCAGAAATCTCATGCCGCAGTAGCAGCGCCAGGAAAAAATGAAGCATCTCTTTAACAGCGCGATAAGATCAAAGCCTTCTGTTTCAAGAGCGAGAGGGGCTGCCCACGGGGCAGGAGTGGTGCGGGGGGCCCCTGCCCCTCCAAAAGGCCACGGGGCAGCTGTGATCCCGCTGCCCGCAGGGACACCCGGAGTGGGCAGGCTGGGCGTCATCGCAGACATGTGCATACGCAGAGCTTGTACATACACATGCATATGTGCTTATACACGCAGACACGTGTACACGCAGCTTTTATAGCTGTGCACACCTTGTGCGCACACGTACACATCTTACACACACCTGTACGTTCTTTTATGTACACATGCACATTCATGCACACACACACGGGTATGTCAGATCTATATATACACACCCCACCTACACGTATCTCACACACACCTTATATGCAGACTGTTCTACGCTGTTACACCATTGATTTTTTTGATGGAGTCAAAGGGAGGTGTGCAGAGGGCACCTCTCCCTCCCCTCCCCTCCACTTGGCCTGCAGGCAGGCATTGCGCTGTGTCTGTACGTGTGTGTACCCACGCGTGTGTGTGTGTGTGTAAGCAGGACGGGGTGAGTGGCTGTGTATGTGTGTATAAGGGGGGGTCTATGTGTGTGTATGTTGAAATAAGAGGGGGTATTAGGGGGAGGTGGATATATATATGTGTGTCTGCGTATGGATAAGGAGGTCAGTGCGCCTGTCTGTGTGGAGATTTCTGTGAGCTTATTTGTGTGTGTGTGTGTGTGTGTGTGTGCGCGCGCGTGCCTGTGTATGTGTCTGTGTGCATCTGTGTGTGTGTGTGTGTGTGTGTGTGTGTGCGCTTGGGTGGGTATGTGTATGTGTATGTATAGCTGTTTCTGCATATACAGCCACTAGAACTAACTTCACAACTACACATGAGCATACACATTCATTACATTAGTACTAAAACCACCACGTAACTTTTAGCTATACATATGTAACTGTGCTATACGTATATGGGCTAAACAGAGACCAGATGCACACTAGCCATGAATATATAAAATACACTGGACATTAAACATGTTGTCTGCCGTATGACAATATGCTTAATTGGTTACGAAAGAGCAAAAATCATAAAACCACGATATTTGATATATGTGTGCGATTTAGCACATTTAAAACCCGAGCTCAGCTGCTGGCGAGGCTGACACCCCAGGCACAACCCGCTGCCAGGGACCGCCCCGCCCCTGGCACCGCCC
>Ga0065711_1034067_pt1 | contig 24352 bp, 7 predicted proteins | sample Hoacrofraction12_FD_59098 | JGI IMG/M metagenome (GOLD analysis project Ga0065711, IMG submission 59098) | Hoatzin crop microbial communities from Cojedes, Venezuela - Epithelial fraction 12 v2 (version 2) | ecosystem: Host-associated > Birds > Digestive system > Esophagus > Crop | place... | reverse complement strand
TCAAGACCCACCTGGACAAGATCCTGTGCAGCCTGCTGTAGGTGACCCTGCTTCAGCAGGGGGGTTGGACTAGATGACCCACAGAGGTCCCTTCCAACCCCTACTATTCTGTGATTCTGTGATTCTGTAATCCCCTGTTGGGAAGAAGAGCACACGGACTTAGAGTACCATAGCGTATGCAATATCCATATTGATGGAAAACATTCTGAAAGGTCTGTGAATCATCTTAAGACATCTGTAAATAACAGAAAGACTCAACAAAACTGAACTTTTAAGGGTTAAAAAACCCAGTTGTACTTCCATTCTCTTGAGTGTTGCATTAAAATTAATATCATATGCAAAACCAACAAATTAGTGCTGAAGAAAATATGACCATTTATGTGCAGAAGACGAAACATTTCGCGATTACATGTAAACAACACAGTTCTATAGAAGACAAGACAAGCAGATGAGGAATGACAGAGCAAACATTGCAACCTCCAGCCCTCTGTCAGCCTTCCAGTTTCCTGGAATTATCATTCTGGAGATCTCAAGTGTTGCCATAAATACACCAGGTATATAGTTTTCTTCTGGTCTGTATTATATGACTCACATTTCTTATGGGTTGTTTTGTTTGGTTTTTTTTTAATATTCTGTCATGAGCTTGCTAGTCTCAATGCCATGAGGTTATTTTGAGTAAAGTAAAAACCCAGAAAATCTTAGAGTCAGAGGAGACAACTGGAGTCTACATGGACAGCATCATGGAACACACAGCACAATTGTTATAAAAGGGATTTCATGTCCCCTTGCTTGATAAACTGTGGGCATGGAATTTCTTTAGCCTGCATGGTCAAATCCATTTCCATTCCTGAAATTCCCTGTAACTCTTTTCTGCCACCTTTCCAATTTCTTCAGGTTTTTGGTTTGGCATTTTTAAAAGCAGATACTAAAATTAGGTATATTATGATATTGACTCTTTCAGTAAAGTTAACCTCAAAATCAGTATTACCTTCCTAACATCCATCTACCATCCTTCATCTTGTACATCATATAATTACAGCTCAGAGGATGTGTCAGAGGATCACATTGGGTTATCCAGTAGAAAGCTGATAATCTGCCTCACTGTATGAAACTCTTGACTTAACTCTAACGTGATGAGTAGACCAGAAAAGAAAGAAAGATTACTCAGACATCTGAGAAGTTTCTTTCCTTTACTGCTATCTATACTCTTTATTGACCAGCCATGGGAATATGTAAGATCTGGCCTTTTGTTCTTAGTAATTGTTATATTAAAATGCTGAGCTCCAAACTTGAGATCTCTGTTCAGGTCTTCTGTGTCTCTTCTCCTACCCCGTCTCTTTCAGCTGCTCTGTGTTACACTCGCACTAAAACGGCAATTGTGTCTGCATCACCTCTTCTAACTCAGCTGCTGTGAAAGGATTTACTCAGCTGAAGCAAAACTGCATAGCCACATATGGCACCTCAGGGTTTGCCTAGAGCTGCGGAGCATCTGCCTACCTCATGTTCCTGCAGGACAGTTATAATGTGTGTCCCCCAAACTCGAGCGCTTGCACACGATGCAGCTTTTTAGGGATGGCTTCCCAGTTCTTGGGTCCCAGTTTTCTGTCCTCAGAGGTATGTATGTAGATCGCTTTGTTCAGACTCACTTCTTCCTTAGAGGCTCACAGAATTTCACATTACGGAAATTACTGATGACAAACCACGTGGGCCACATGACCTACCAGTCACCCAATTTTCAGTACGTGTCAACAAAGTTGCAAGATTACTTTGCCTGCATAGACAAATCCAAGACTTCAATCTGTGTGACCACTGCAATTAACTTCAATGCATCAAGGTTTCCAACTTCCAGCGTCTTTTCTTATAGTTTTAATTTTCATTTGGGTTTACGCAGTTTTCTGGACACCTTTATCATCTGTGAATATATGTAATTCAGGCTAATTAAAAAATAAAATTCTTAGATCAGTTGCGTTTAAATATTCAATTCTGCCACAAAAAAAAAAAAAACATGATAGAAGATCTTGACTTGTAGCTCACTAAAAATTATCTATGTGATAGTCCATTCTTTTCCTGTCAGTCAGCCTTTGGTTTTGTTGTCATACCTGTCTCTGACTATGCCAGAATCCCACTAAACTATAGGAAACAACCCACTGGTATGAAAGCCAGTGATTAAGAAGTAACAAAATATACTTAGCCTTCAAGAAAAGAAAAAGATGAAAAAAATTACCTTCACTTTCTGATTTGCTAAAAGTGTATATATATATACACACAAAACATGAAAATACTTTACATGACATATAAACAATATTATTGTATAATTAGGAGGAAAAAAAATCTGACTTAGGCTGCCTTTTAATTATGGTATATTATATGTGGGAGACTACTGACAATGTAAATCCCTGCAGGGAGGGATTTGTAAGAAATTCCTATTACAGCCCATTGTGTACTGCTGTTCACGCAGAGAGGGATTTCACAGAGTTGACACAAAACTACACTTACCTTTGGCTGCCACTGGGGTAAGTGCTAATTCAATATAAGTGATAGCTTATTTATTTGTTTAGTGTGTCAGAAAGCTACATGCATATTACACTATGAAACATAGGAATTATGCTTCACTACCACAGAGAACTGAAGGTTACAGCTGTTTTAAGTAAAAACAAATATAAAATACAAGCACAGAGGAAAGAATGTGCAACTGATATGCATTTTGTTAATGTCCTTTTCTCATTTGCAATCCTGATCATAACGATCGATTATAATTTGTTCAAATGACCTCAGGGTTGAAGTGTAGCTGGCAAACATTTCCACCAGCTCAGCGCACTTACACGAAACCACACTTTCCTCTTGCCTCAGACGAAAGAAGCCTGGGTAAACGGAGCTCAACCACTGCCTGCTGAATTTAAAATGCTAGGCTCTGCAGGGTAAGATTTGCTATGCATGAACCATACTAACAAAGCATTTAGGTACGCACCATACTCCGAAGTAGGTCTTACTGATGTTTGCGGAGAGAGGCATTGCAAAAAAGCCACAACTGACTGTACTGCACGGAAAACAACATTTTCCCCCAGAGATTTTAATTGCATTCATTCATTTCATTCTTGTTATTTGTAGCCTTGCACTGAAGGGCACGATGCTAATGTCAGAAGGAACTAGAGTCTAAGGCAAACAAAAAAGCAGGCTTGGCTGCTGGAAGTTTGGGTCTGTTGATTTTTTTTTTTTCCTCCTATTAATTTATTTTGCCTGGCCTTCTGATAGTTTTAGAGCATACACTTCCCATAACATAAGCAAGTTTTAAGTCCTGCTAATCTGTCTTTATCTGGACCTCTTAATTTTCACCACCCAATCAAGCAAATTACATACTACCAATGAAAGATAATTTCTCTAGCTCGATAATTTCTCTTGTCTTGGTGAACAGAATATACTGCACAACAAGTATGAAGTTTAGAATGTGTTGATTTCTCTTTTTGGACATTAAATGGATTGTTTAGTTTATATAACAGCATCACATAATCTAGCTCTTCCCTCAAGATTTTCCAGGAAGGCAAAACTAGCCTGACAAACTTCAGTGAAAACACTGTAAAGTTGTCTTCTTCCTCAAACTTTTCTTACATTATAGAAATGGTATGAAGAAAACTGACATTCCCTTGAATCTAAAAAAACTAAAGCAACCTCTCCTGAAAGTGTAAAGGAATGAATTATAACGTATCAAAAATCCTGTATCTGAACATTTCCCCTTAAACAGAAGAAATACAAGAGAATCCACTATAAATCCTGCTGTTCTTGTAAATTTAACATTAAAGGTACCCAGACACAATAACAATAGATGAGCAACAGTATAGTACCCTTAAATGTATTGTGTTGTTACAATATTTCATTGTTTTTCAGAAAATAAGTGAAAATATCCACTATCAATGCCATTTCTGCCTATAAATATGTGTATATCTAATTATTACTTACTAACTTCATGAATCTATAATCCAGATAATGAGAGCTCTTTGGACACTACAGGTAGGAAATACTAGGTCATCATTTTGCAGTGACTTTGGGAACATCACTAAGTTTTTGACGATCTAAATTGTCTGTCTCTTGAAAAACACTCTGGGGGTCACCATGATCATCACAACTGGTAAATCAGGGGAAGGCTACCAAGCAGCCAGCTTTCCCAACGCTTTTCAGAGACCAAGCACCAAGACTGAAAGACAGCGAATGGAAAACATCAGGAAAGGGAGGTAGGGTTTGTAATTGGGAGCTGTAAGACAGCGTCTTCATCCTGGCATAAGTATTTACGACGGGGGTCCTATAAAGGCTACAGCCAAGTATCACAGATATGCACACGGATACGCATGTTGAAGACTACCTTTCCTGAACAGTAGAATAGGGGGATAAGAAAGTGGAAGAAATGACAGCTAGCACCCTAAGTAGACCAAAACCACATTCCCATTGTAGTTACCTGGTTGAAGCATAGAAGAATGAAGGGGTTTTTTTTCACTTAAGGAGAAATTTGAGATGACCTTGCCAACACAATCAACTTTCTGCTCACTGTTAAACAACAGAAGGAGTATTTTGATATCTGCAGGGACGAAACGGGATGGAGAACAAAAATAACAAGACTTCCGTTTGGGAAGTGGAGTTTTCAAGGTTGCAATGCATATTTCAAAGTCTCAAGGTTAGGCAGAGACCATAATTTTGTTACCTAAGAAACTACGCTACTCTTTCCTGCAGGGAGCCATACACAGTAACGTAGTGCCCAAATTGTCACTGGATGAGGATCCTCCACAATATGTATTCTCTTGCAAAAGGAAAGATAACATCCTTCTCTAACAAGATGTGAAGCACACAGCAACGCATTGTGGGTCTGACAGCATTCTCCACAGTGGCATCAAGCCCATTCAATAGATGTTACTAAGAGATCTTCAGTGCTTGAAGATACACTAGATAGAAGATCATTAGCATTGCTCCACTTGGGGACATTAGATGAAAATGTATTTGAGCAACAGCCCTATTCCAGCTGGGCACAATGCTCCTCTGGATTCTGGCAACAACGTCTAAGACTCTCAGGACAACTGCAAGCCAGTAGCAGAACAATTGGTGCATGGCCTCCTGACAGGAGCAGCCCACAGAAACCCCAAGAGCTTGCAATAAGGACATAAATAAGAGTTTTAGTTTACACTGTGTGGGGAACTCTTCAGAACCAGTTCAGAGGACAATGCAGACCTCGCCACTGATTTCTGCTCTGAGAGATGTTATTAATATGATAATTCATAGTACACAAAAGGATTTTTGATACATCAAACAATGATGAGTACATAACACTGAAATCAGAAGTTAAATTCACTATTGCCTGGTCGTGTATTTTCATTTGCCAGTCAGAGGACATTTGAATATGAGCCAAATACAAAAAGCCAACAAAATATTTTAATATTTTGAGTTTGCATTAGTTGAATGCCTGGAAAATACGCTACTCTGGCAATTCGACTATTGACATTCAGGTGACAGAGGTGAGTGTAATATAAGAATCTCTGCAGACTATAACAACAGAGCTGCCACATAAAAAAGGTTTAGCAAAATAGAGAAACTGACCTATCAAGGGAGCAGAGACTCTTACCGCAAGTCAACCTGTTAATAAAGTAGTTGAGAAAGCTCAGAGTAAGTTTATGCTCTGTTCGTGTAGGAAATTAGCACATTGACCTTCACCCTGGAATCCTCAATGCAAAAGCAGAGTGTCACCAAGGTCAACGATTGCACATATGCACAGCAGCTGCACTACCATTCTTAATATTTGTCTCCTGGCATAGGAAAAATTAAACTATACAGTAATGTAAGAGAGCTGTAGAACTGTAGAAGGTTAAAATTATAAAAGTGTCTGTTGTTTTTAAAGCCTAAAATGATAAAACCATTACTGCATTTTGAGTGTAGAATAATAAACTGGTGATTTAAATTATTCCACATATATATTTTGAAGAAATTTGATATTAAAAGTGATGAATGATTAAAATAAATGGAGCAGCAATTACTTTTCTGCCTCTCACATTTACCATAATAATTTATGATGAAACCGAACAGTGAAAAGTAATAAATATAATCTCACTTCATTTTGCTGATCAACGGCAATCAGGTAATGTGCTATTATATGAGATACAATCAATATAACAGGAAATTTTTATAGAGATGTTTACTGCTACTTACTGGGTACTTCTATTGATATTTTAAATATATAATTAGAATAATGACTCATTTGCCTTTCATCATAAAAGCAGAAAGGTTCAGTTCTTGGGTTTAGACTTTCAGATGTAAAAGCTCTAACTCTGTTCTGATAGAACTTCTAGGAAGAACAATTTCCCTGCTCACTTCACAGGGACTTGAAATCACTCCAAAATATTACCCTTTAAAAAGTGTTCAAATTTAAAAGCATAATGAGAGATTTCAATGGTGTTAAGCAAAGGAATAAAATGCCAAGCACTAAATGAAAACATATTCTTATACTGTCCACGCTGGAAGGATTTGAATAATATGTATTTTCACTTTATTCTTAATATCACGGACCTTATTCAGGAAGATATTTATGCATGTTTCTAATCTCATTAAAGGCTTACTCACTGATGAGCTCATTGTATTTCAAGACATGCTTTGTTTCTCCTGCCATGATTCCTTTAGAGTTGCACTTTACAGATAAAATATAAAAATTACCGCATAAGTAGTCTAATAGGATGCTCCATCTGTGACATTGACAGTATAAGGTGTCAGAAGACATAAGAAAGCCTCATGGGGAAATTTCCTCCTAACTCCAGGCAGTTGGAAGATGTCATTCTTTCTCTTAAAAAAAAAAAATCAAAGCCAAATTATCTAATTTTTGAAACCTATCTAATGTGTTCTTGGCTGTTTCGTTTTCTCTTCAAAACCATCCTTTCTGAATATTTCTGTAAACCTGATGAAGTTTAAATTCCATCTAGTTAAAACTGCTGGATTTAACATAAAATAAAAAAAAAAAAATCAAACCACAAACGCAAAAAAAATCCATAAGATCAGGATTTTAGGACAGTAGGAGAGGAAAGAAAGAATCTACATTTGTGTGTTCCTTCTGGAAGAGAGAGGTCTTGGCCTCTCCACTGAGCATAAATAGATACCATAAATAAAAGGCAGAAAACACTGTAGAAATTGTGTAATTTATTGGACAGGTAGTACGTAAGTAGCAATTAGTAGATAACGACGACTTTAGTACTATTGAAAATAAAAATCATATAAATTGAAATCTAGACTATAGCTTAATAATGTACTCTAATTCTTTCATCATGCTTTTCAGACATCATCTTTAAAATCTCTGTTTACAGAAATTCAGTGTGTTCTGTGCTCCTTAACTCCTTAAATATAGGTGATTGACATTCAAATAATTTTGTACCAGTGGACCACAGGTAAACATCAAAATGTTTTGAGGACTATCGCAAATTCTTTACCAAACTTGGTATTTAACGCTACAAATTTTACTGTTGAGTATCACTCACTGGATGTACAGAGAAGCTTTCACCAAAAATGTGCATGGCCCACAAACTGGGGAAGCACATTCCTTGTCTAATTTACTATCACATACATTTCTATAATCTTTTATACTGGCTCTGAATTCGGCTTCCCATAGCAGTTCCAGCCTACTAGATGTTTGGGTGGTATTTAGGAACGTTCTGACCCATAGAATTACCAGTACTACATAAAAAGAAGGTGTGAGTTAAGGGACCTCAGGAAGAATTATCAATCACACAAAAATTAGGAGAGCCCTAGTGATAGAAAGCACGCGGTGCAAAAGAGCCATAGTGAAATGAGCCGGCACACATAAAACATCTGCCTGTGGAAGTTGTGATCTCTCCCCGAAGCCTTGCCTGGGAGCCCACTCAAAGAATTTGAGCAAAGACAAGCAAGAGAAGTTATTCATTCTCATTTGACCTACTTCATCTTCTAATTAGCATTTGCTAATTGGCTGGAAAAAGTCCAATTTCTTGGCCAGTAGATGCTCTTCAGGTATGCTGACTGTTTTGGGTTAACACCTGGGAATATGGCAATCTGTACTAAGTGATTTAGGAATACAAATCTCACTGTAATTAAGTGGAATACAACTACCTAACCGTTAGGGATTTTTGATAATCCCCAAAGTTACACCATATTGCAAAGGATGACATGAAAAATCTGCCAGTGTAACTCCGAAGAACAAAAAGTAAACAAAGAAGAGAAATCTTGCTATTCCTTTCTGCTTTTCAGCAGTAATAAATCATCAAATCTGAAAGATTCAGTAAAAGTTTTATAGCAGAGAGAAGACAGCAAACTAAGAGAAAATAAATACATTTAAAGTAAATTACAAGCTAAGTATTTTTAAGAATAAGGTTTAATTTTGGGTCAAATAGGCAATTGCAGGAATATGCAGCAAAAAATACAAAACAAGGTTAAGGGATAGGGAAAATCTATATAACAAATACTACAAAACACTGGCAACTCAGTCAAGCTACACTTCTGCTTTTCTGTATGGAACAATGTTGAAGTAACTGCAGTTTGCCAGTGTTAAATGAACCCCAACTGTCTGTTCTGCAAATCTCAATCTGATTGAGTATCCTGAGGCATGCTGTCATGTCAGAAAGAGCTCAGGCGCCAGCTGAATAAAGTCTCATCTGACCCCTGAGAATCAGTTCAGCTGAGAAATAACAATAGAAAATGTGTGCAGAAATCTATTTTGATGCATTTTTCTGAAGGTGGATGATTTACTGTGTTGAACTTTTTTTCACCAAGAATGTCCCAATGCTTAGTCAGGATGAACATCCTAAGACACCACAAGAAACATTACCGCAGTGTAGCAGTCCCAACAAGAAACCATTGACTAACAGCAGTGTGAATGCTACCTCCCATTAACTGAATCGAGGTAGGAACCATTAACTGGTAAACAAGTAATTGCATTTTTACACTGAGAAAAAGTAGGAATGCTGTGAAGTCAAATAACAAGTGGACTGTAAATTTGATGGCACCAGTCATGAAGTTTAAATTTCAGTGAAGCTTGAATTGATAATGGAAGGCTAAGTGCATCCATTCAGTTTCCTTAAAGAACGTAAAGAAAGGCTTTTTCCAGAGATGAAGTGTTTTCTACTGAATCTTATCCACTGCGAAGTTCTTATTGAGGCTGAGGATTTGAGGTCAATCCTCTAGTTTCATAAAGTTAATTGAATGATTAAACTTTGACTAGAAATTTCAGGGATAAAGTTCTTCCAACTGAGCTTAACCTCAGCATGTGTGATCAAATCAAAATTTACTAAATCCTCACTTCCTTGAAAGTCTTGTATTTGAAACAAAACTGATGAAATGTTGTTACCATCCCAACCTTACACCATATATAATTTACACAATGACAGGTTAATCATATTCAACCGCTTCTCCTGTTCTCAGTGGCTGTTGTACGGTATTTGAGAAAATAACAGTTAATTTAGAACCTGCTCTTGCAAGTGCAAATGTAAATACTCAGCTCAGTTCTGTTTTGCTCTATAGAGATTAATATATGTGTATTGATCTACCCACATGCATCCACTTGAAACCAAGGCCACTAATTAGATCCTAAATGTGCCAGGAAATTGGAGTTTCAGTTATGGGTTCTGCCACAAATGTGTGACGCACTTTAAAACCCGTGCCTGAAAGATACTGAGCGAGCACAAAGAAATACTACTGAGTTCCATCTGACATCAGCTAATCAAAATTTCTGAATAAATGATTTTTTTTCTGTAAATTCTTCCACAAAATCTTTCTTACATATCCCTCAAACATTTTTTTTTTGTTTTTCTCAGAAAAATATACTAATACACTCATAGAATACTTATTTCTGACTTAGCAAGTTACAATGTTAGGTCTTCAGACTGTGACCCTAGTGTAAGTATGGTTCAAAGCAGGGAGTGAGGAGAATTGGTTCTGTCCACAGCTCAGGCCACAAGCCAGGCTGTTGAAAATGACTCATCTCACACACATAGATAAATCTTGATGTAGGAGAAGATTTTAGCAAATCTCTCACATTACACAGGTATTGAAAAATGCCAAAATAATCTTCCTTTTGAAAAACAAATATCCCAAAAGTGTTTAAATGTCCCTTGGCCACAAACAAAAAGCTGGCACAGCTTGTTGAAAACACAGTTCAGTTGCGACTATTGCACCCATGTTTGCCTGAGCCTGCAAAAGCTGCAAGAAAAGTACGGAGCAGAACCAAACACGGCTTTTTTATTTTTCCTCTTTGTATCTCCCAAGACAAAGACCTACACTTTCTGTTTGCAGGTTTGCAGTTAGCTCTAAAAGTTGGATGAGCTGTTACTGTGCAACGCTCGTACTTGCTGTGCATGGTCTCAATCCACGGAGCTGCTGAAGTTTCTGGGAATTGCAGGTGTTGTCTGTGTGCCTTACTGCCAATTGGAGTTCAGCTCCCATGTGAGCCCTGTGAGAAGGGTCAGGCCACAATGTGATGCCATCTTCAGGTGCCACTGAGAGAGGTTAGTAAGTCTTGCTACCTGCGAGGCTACTCAGCTCAGGCTGTGCACGGATAATTTAGTCTGAAGCTATAATGTCTGAAACTCCAAAACTATTTTGCAGTGTGCAAGATTATTAAACTGTCGCACTGTTCAACCCCTGAGCCTCTTGGCATACTGCCTAGCTGTGGCATCTGCCTATTAATAATTGACAGGAAAGCTGTCCAAAAGCCAAATGTTTTAGGCCTTAAAGACCAGTGCTGAGCTTATTTCTGTTAATATATAAGAATTTCGGTTCCACATGTTCTTGAGTTTCACTGTGAAAAAGAACATGGTTTATTTGAACGTGGTACAGCTTTACCTACTAGCATAAAGAAATACATGGACCCAGACAAAAAAAGATAAAGATGATCCCATCACCCCTGAAAGAGGAAAAAAAAATAATAAAAAAAAAAAAAATTACTTTTGCATGGCTTTTCTCACTGTTCTGGATAGTCTTCCCATGAATTAATACATCTTCAACTTCTCTTAGAGCTTGTAACTTTTCTTCGGATTCTCCAGTCTTATCATGAGATCTTCCACTCCCAGCTTTTTGCTTTCCTGTGACTCTCAGGAGGCTTTCCCGCATTCCTGTGCCCTCCTTCTCTGTCCTTCCATCTTCATTCTCTGCTCTGATGAGCACTGGACAAGACATGTGGGAGACCAGAATGGATGTTTAAAGGTGTAGTTGCACGTGAGTTCCCTTCCACAGCAGTAAGGTTTGAGCAATGTCTGTTCTCCCTCTTTCCTACCCCCACAATTAAACATTCTTTCTCCCTTAAGTTACGTTGGCAAAAATATTTCTGTGGCTGCAAAATGAATGAAAATTTAAGAAATGTAAGCATAACACCAGAGAAAGTGGTACATATAGAATGTTTGTTTATATCAGTTCTAACTGTATTATTATTGGGAATGAGCTGTAATACTTGTATAATTTAGTCTAAAAGTATTAATAGCTCTTTAAGTAGACTTAAGATTTTGACAAGATTATGAACAAATTTTTCATTTTGCATAGACAGTGTGTTTTTTCAGGGCTTGTGAAAGACACGGCGTGTTCAAAATGGACCCTGCCCTTTTGGACTGATTGTTAAAATTAAGATGCAAAGCTGTGGCTTGAGGTTAGATAAATTTGCTCTGCTCCCCAGTTCTCATCTTTATCCTTTTGACTCTAAAAGTTAACAACTGGGAAGAAAAAAAGCTGCTGGCTGTTCTCCAGAACGTCTTCCTTATGATACGAACATTAGTAACAGCGACCAGGAATTGCATCTCTGCTTTCCTGATGCAATCAGTAATGCAAAAAAAAAATAGTATGAACTCTAAAATCATCCTTAAACAACCGTTTAAAAGGAGAAAGCAAAGGCCATACATGTCCAAGCTATTGTTTTACATTATATTAAAAAGAGTTCAATGTTCCTGCTTTGGCTTTTATCGTATTATCAATTTAAAGAAGTGTAAATAGGTACAAATTTACCGAAAATGTAATAGCAATTCTAAACAGCTGTGATGTAGCTCTAAACTTAAGTCGCTTTGCAGTTTTACCTGGTCTCAATACAATATGAAGAAATGGTCAGCAATGCTGACTGCTTTTTTTTGTGGATATTTTATACTGCATGTCAAATATCACTGCTGCGTTTTTTTTCCCTGTCTCCCGATCTGAAGTCCTGCTTAAGACACCCTTAATGCTTTGAGGTTTGTACATCAGTTTACCATAATGACTTCATAATAGATAACAAAAATAAAGCTAATGGAAAGAAAGACTAGATGTATAAACATCTAGCGGGCTATTGGCTATTCTTATTTTCACATGTCCAGAGGTCTAAAATAAAGCCAGGCATGAAAAGTTTGCAAGTAATCCCTTCTTACTTATGTTTTTCTCCCAGGAAATAATACACAGATAAAAGTTGTTGCAAAGCGACAGCAAGCATTCTTGTTGTTCATTATCATTTTCTGAAACATCACTTGCATAATCAAGATAACAAAATTACAAGACTAAAAACTTGGTTATGCATCACGTAAGAGAACTTCAAAAATTACATACTAATCGTGTTGACCTACTGAAATGACTGTAAGATCAGATTGCAAGATTTAAGTGTTTAAAATATTAAAAATATTTGACAACTTTCTTAACGCTTCTTTCAACACTAGGAAAAAATCTGTGGAATGCACGAAGCACTGAATATTATTATTCGTAGCTTCCAAAAAAATTTGCTCTGTACTGTAAAAGTGAAACTTTAGCCACAGTGTATACAGGCTATCAACAATGAACGTACATTTAATACACATCTAGAGATATTTGTTTAGCATTTCTATAAAAAATGGCTAAGAACACAGACAAGAACTTTTTGATTAAGAGTAGACACTAAGAAATAATTAAAAAGAAACAAAAGTGAATTGCCTATTCAAAATCATATCCTAATTTGAAAACGTAATTGCTCACAAACTATATCTATGAACATCTGTATAAATTAGTAGTTTAAAGAGTTATCAATAATTACCTGTCCTGATTTCCTGTTTCAAATCCCTTTTTTTTGAACACATATCTCTTACTGGTCTTTCTTGTTGAGCTGCTTCTTGCAATCATTATCTTACAGCTATCTCCTCCAAGTGCTGCTCAGCTACTGAGGAATATAAATGTTCTATAGTTAAGCACTGAAGAAAGAGATCAGGCTTACTAGCTTCCTCGAAATCACAAGTAAAGCCAGTATTTTAGTTTTTAATTAAAATCTATGCATGTTCTGGTCTCCTAATCTTCTATATCACGCTCTTCTGTCACTGCGTTATGTGGACTCCAAAGAGCATTACTAGCAGAGGTAAGGTAAGCCCAGTCACGGGAAGGAAGGTCAGTCAACCCCGTTACTGTCGCCATCTTGGCAACCACCCATTTTTTATTCACTATACACAGAAAAACTACCAAAGTTTAATGAATGTAATACAAGTTGAAATAAAATACAAGTTCTGTGATAGCAGTTTCAGAGAACATAATAAATTGTGGCTGTACCAAAAAATGGTAAGCCAATTTGTATTCGTTTTGCGGCATTATTGACAACCGCACAGGAAAATGAATCAATACCTAAACTATCTTCTTTTCCTCCAAGTGATGAAGCCCCATATCAGGCAGTTTTTATATTTTGTAAAGACAAGATTATCAGATTAAAAAAGCAAAGCTTTTGTGCAGATTAAACCTTTTAACATCTTTGTCATTATAAAAATACTAAAGCTGATACTAGTTACAATATTACGAGTAATGGTTTCACAGAAGGCTGAAAGTGAAGTCAGTTCAAAGCTTCAATCTGAAATGAGAAATGGCTTCAACGAAATGCCATTGATCATGCAACACAAGAGAATATTACATACTCTTACCAAAATGTTTCAATAATGTATGTATAATGTGTAATAATTTAACAGTGCACAGAATAAAATTAGCACATAAAAAAAGTTGTAGGCACTTAGTCCGTTTTGAGGCAGAACACCTGTAGCAGTTTCTATTTATTATCTTGAAAGATTTATACTAAGAATTAAATATTTCTAATAAGGAAAAACTTCATGAATGAACACACCTAGTAAATGTGTATGCTAGTAAAAAATGCTAGTAAAAAATGACACACTACACACGAAATGCTCTAAGAAAAGAAGTGATGAAATGAGATACAGTGAGGCTAAATCAGACAAACAAGGCAGTAAAGAGCAGACCAGAACGTTTCCAGTCAGCAGGACACTGTGCAGCTACGCAAGTGCCACACAAACAGTCGAGCATTTCTCTTGAGTGATTTCAGTGACATCCCATTTTGTCTAAGCAATGTGCCTACACAGACACTGACGGCCTGGATCCAGTTAGGGGGCGGGGAGGCCAAAAAAAAAAAGGATAAAAAAGGGGGTATTCCTCTATTCCTGTTGAGGAATAACTCGCAAAGTGTAAAAATCTCAGTATTTTTGACCAAAATTTAGACGCACAGAACATAGCTGATATATTGGAAAATGAGAAAACTGAAACCATCAAAAGTCGTGTGATCAAAGAAGAGATTATGAAAGGTTCCCCAAAACCCAGCGAAGGCTGAAAACTGTAACGCTGTCAGAAATGCCCCAAGAATGTGAACAAATATTGTTAAATTGTTCATTTGCTTTTTGGTTATCACGTCTTCAAGACTCACTTCTGTTCCACTGTGACAGTTTGCTGGAGTAGTGAGACAAAGGAAATAGAAAAGAACATAAAAGACAAATAATACTGAATAAAGAATGAACTTTCTTTTATTATGTCTTTAAGTTACCAGGAAAGAAAACATGAACTCCGGATTATTTGTTTTTTAAAGACAGTCAGCAAAATACAAGGATAAAATATATTATTGTGATAACTAAAGAATAAATGTTAATAGAGAGGAAGTAAAGAAAAAGATTTTTTTTTCTATATGTTCTAAAACCTATGTACTTTTAAAGTTCATCCTTTTATTTAAAGCTGTAACAATGCATATAGAGCATGATATAAGACAAATCACTCCTAATCCAGGATATGAGATTTCTTTCAATCTATGAAATTATGCCTGTCCTTGAACATTGCAAAGTTTAACTAGTTTATATTTTATTTAGTACTTACGATCCTGACAGCAGGCTGCCTTAGGCCTCATTTCCACTTATGCCAGAAAAACAACATTCCTTATTCATGTACTGTCTGATCAAAGACTTACATTTAGCACAACACACACTAAAAAACAACCCCACATTTTAAGTAGATTTCTTACAGCTAAATGAGAAACCGAGTCCAATTCATGGAAAATGTATTAGTTCAGGTCATACTGTTTTTGCAATTTGTGCACAAAGTTGCCTTGCCAAATGTAAAGCATTGAAAAAAGAAAAGAAAAAAGGTATGGTATGATATGGATACATAATGGCATAAATCAGATGTAACAATCCCTGAACAGAAAAAAACATGAGGTGAGGCTTCTTACTTTTCTTCAGTGGTTCACGTTTGCATTATTTACACGATTTGCATACTGATTAAAAGCACTTTGGGCATAAAGGATTCCAGGTATTCACATAATTGCATTAGTGCTGATGGATCTTTGGGCCCAGCAGTCACGAGAACATGCAGACAGTGAAACGCCAATTACTTTGCCTTGAGTATTATGGGCAAATTGCTTGTATTTAGACAAGTCTGCATGTACCATCAGTCACCGCCTGTCAAGGGACGTAAGAAAGTCCTACTTTAACCACCGGAGTAGAATAAGGTCAAGTCAATCACATTCTATTTCTAGGATGTTTGAAGTACCTGATACATCTCATACAGCCACTGGCAAAACAAATAAGTTGCCTGTAGAGTTACATAAATTATTATCTCTTGAATTATAATATTTTCATGAAATTTGGTGTGACAGTCTACCTGACCTTTGACATCCTCTCAAGAGTTTTGCAGTCAAGGTGCCCCAGCTCCCAGCAGTGCTCATGGTGCAGGTAAGGCAGAACACAATTTAAGAATTTCACAGCTAAACACCAAAACAAATTCTGGCCGGGCTTTTATTCCTTTTGCTGTGCTGAAACTAATAAGCAGATGCAGTTTGATGTAGTCAAAGACACAACTGTATGGAAGTAAATAGCTTATTTTAAGGACCTGTGAACTGACAATGTGTCTGGACTAGAATTAATCTCATGGAGCTCAAGACAAGCACCATTCCCGCTTATGGTGTTCTGGTGCCAGCTTTCTTTTATTTGTATTTCAAGTTTGCTATGCATGATAAACTGAGTGTGACCAGAAACACTTGATTTGTTTTACTTCAGCTGCTGCAAAGGAGACAGGCAAAATAGCGTTCAATACAGTATTGAATGAGTTTTCTTTGCTTAATTTCTTACTTCTGTTAAATATCTGGCTAAACAGACAGGAAAATGGCAAAATTTGTGAAGTTTCAGTTTCACATATGAGTGGCATGAATATAATGTAAAAACAATTCTTACAACCATCTACATCTTAGATTTCATTGATGATAAACACATTAGTTTTCTCCATTTTAGAATGTTTCCAATTTTCTACTTAATAAATAAATATCTCTGCTGACAGTCTGCTGTGAACTCAAGAACAAATATCATTTCCTTATATCTAAGAATAAAATATCACTTAAAGCTATGATTTTTGACTAGAGGTTTATATTCTGGGAATTTCTCTTATTTAATCATTGTCAAAGAGATCCTAGCACAACTTAAGTAACTTCATTTCTAGTATCTTTCAAGTGAGAAATCTGAAGAAGAAACATCTTGGAGATAAATTATCATTTGGTTCTTAAGGCCAGCCTTACAGGCCTTTCAAAACACGTTTGTCTCCAGATCCCTGATAGCAGGAGCTGGAACAATGTGTCCTCTTCTTTAGTCTAAAGAGTGAATCCCTATATTCAGATTCATTTTGTCCTTGAAGTAGTCTGCATGTTCATTGATTCTTTGACAACCTTTCACTGGTTCTGACTGAGATTCCTTCTTTTTCCAATATACAGTAGATGTTACAGTATCAATTCTGTTAGTTCAGAAAGTCCATTTCACTCTTCACATTATTAACTATCCCTTTCTTTCACTTCATGCTAAAAACTATAAGACGACAGAAATCCTAATATCAACAAAGATGGATTTTTTTCCTCTGTGAAACAGAAGATTCCTTAAATCGCAATATAAGGTCTTATTACAGAGAAAAAGCAGCTGCTTTCTGAGCAACTGTGATGGAGCTGATCTCCAGTTTTTGAAATAACATTTATCTACAGAAGCAGTCTCCAAGTCAGTATTTCTAGCATTGCTTCTGGACAAGCCATTTTTTTTTTATCAGGCTTTAGTCCTTACTTCTAATAATCCGCTCCTTACTTGTAATTACTCCGCTCTCGTGAGACCCCACCTGGAGTACTGCATCCAGCTCTGGAGCTCCCAGCACAAGAAGGACATGGATGTGTTGGAGCGGGTCCAGAGGAGGGCCATGAAGATGATCAGAGGGCTGGAGTACCTCTCCTACGAGGACAGGCTGAGAGAGTTGGGGCTATTCACCCTTGAGAACAGAAGGCTCCGGGGTGACCTTATAGCAGCCTTCCAGTACCTGAAGGGGGCCTACAGGAAGGATGGAGAGGCACTTTTCACAAGGGTGTGTAGTGACGGGACAAGGGGGAACGGCTCTAAACTAAAAGAGGGCAGATTTAGAATAGATATTAGGAAGAAATTCTTCACCATGAGGGTGGTGAAACACTGGCACAGGTTGTCCAGAGAAGTTGTGGCTGCCCCCTTCCTGGAAACATTCAAGGCCAGGTTGGATGGAGCTCTGAGTAACCTGGTCTAGTGGAAGATGTCCCTGCTCATAGCAGGGGGGTTGGAACTAGATGATCTTTAAGGTCCCTTCCAACCCTTACCATTCTATGATTCTATGAATCACAACCCTGGGTTGCGAACTGCTGCGTCAGTTTCCCTTGCCCCCAGCAGGTGGCTCAGCAGCCACTCACAGCCAAGGTGCCAGGCTGGGCTGGGGGCAGCGCCTGAGTGCCCAGCATGAAGCATGGCAACCCCAACTCTATGAGCATCAAGTGCCTCGTTCAAGATCCTCTCACTTTTTACTTTTCCCCATTATATGCCACACATCTATTGGAGGTATGCTTTCTCTAGTTGCGTGAACCCGAAGTTGTGCTCCCTCATGCATTTTTACTCTAGTCTTGAATCAAGTTTTTAGATTTAGTTCTCCTTCCTACATTTTATTATTCTGTTGTTTACACATGCTAATTGAAAACTAAATTAACTTTCCGGGTTGCTTTCTCAGTGAGGCGAATGGAATTCATCACTTCCACCGCAAATTAGTACAATACAGCTAGAAAAAACATTTATATATATACTTGGAAAACCTGTAGCACACTTCATGTCGCTAGTTGATATACGAATAATTCACTGATTCAATTACTCAGTGACAGAGACACCATATACACCGAAAGACTTGCATTTCCTTTTTTTTTTTCCAATGTTTTTAACCAAACAAATATACATAGCCTTTGCTCAAATCCGATAAAGGTTTGACTCTAGCCAACTTGCCACAAGAAAGGAAATGTCATTCTAACCCAAACAACAGAAAAATTTTAGCTTACTAGTTGAAATTCCTAATGGGAGAGAAAAGAGTGCTGACTTGTATGTGTGGGGGAAAAAAAAAAAAAAACACAACACAAACAAACACTCATCAAACAATTTCTGCCCCTCACAGCAGAAATAGTTTTTGCATGCTTGGACTGAAGTCCCTGTTAGTTCTTCAGGTACAGCTTTTGCCACAGGAAATGTACAGATCATTGCTTTGATGATTAAACTCTACAAGACAACATTACAGGTAGATTTAAAAAAAACTCAAATAACTAGAGATGATAATTCACCATATTTTACTTTTCGAGTAGTGAGTTCTTCAGTGAAAACTCAGTATTTGTGTATTAGGAAACTATCACATTTAAATACAGTTCTTCCTAAACTTTGTTAACTTTGAGACTACCACAAAATCTTCAAATCAAAAATTCCGTAATTGGATCTGAGAAAGCATTTGTTAAACTGTGAAATCTCTATTAAAATAAAAGGAGCAATTTCACTTTTAGGAAAGGAATCTATGACACAAGTATTCTGTATGTATATCCTAAAATATGTATAAAAATTACTCAAATTAGAGTGAATTTATTAAAGTATGCAACCGTGGGTGGCATGGAACCTTACAGGGGTTTTGCTTTTAATGCATTTTTAGTGAACTACTTCCAAGCACCCTAAAAGCAACTATTTTAAGAAAACAGGGTTCATTGCGAATTGGTAATTGATTCTATATGCTGCCAGAATAAATAAAAACATTTGCAAATGAAAAAAAGATATTTCTTGAATAAATATTTTTTAAAAATGGAAAAGCTAGATGTGGCAACAAAACCAAATCCAAATAGAAGCAAGGCCTGTACCATTGCTAAGATTATTCAAAATTATTCAGACTTTGTTTTCTAAAAGGTGATTTTGGTAGTGGTGATAAATTCAACTGAAATATGACGTATGCAAACTAGAATTAAATGAACTGGATTACCTGCAAATTGGAATACATCTTATTTGTTCTTTCCTTGCATGCAAAAGCAAAGATAATGCTTTCAGAAGCACAGACAACATTGCAATTTATTACTGCAGCACAGTCGTGATCTGCTGTATAAAGCAATTATGCAGCTGCAAAAAAAATGCCTGAATAATTACCCTTTCTAGTTTAGGTTCCTTTATAACAGTACTCCAGAATCTCAGCTTCACCAACCAAATTCTCCAGTCCATATGCCGGAGACAACTGCCTTCAAAGAGTTTGGTTAGGTTTACAGTGAACCCTGGGGGGGGCTGCAGACAGGCTGACATCGCTATTCAGAGATGTAAACTGACCCTATTTGTCAAAACAGGTGCTAATGAAAAAGTAAACTTCTAGCCATTTAAAAGTCAGAACCTTACAGGGGGGGGAAAAAGGCAGTGCTGAATCTATTGTTATTAAATGCAGTAGCAAGGAGTGACAGGGTGGACAGAGAGGGCCCCATGATACTTCTCTCAAAGGCTGCTGGAGGCAGGAATGAGCTAGGAATAATTTCTCATGTAGGATTTAGAGTAATATCTGTCCTACTCCAAGACAGATGAGAGAGGAACAGACATAAATTTATGGAACTGCCTCTTAGCTATGGCATGGTAAGACGAAAGGAATCAATGAAACAAAGTCCTGGAGGAAGAAAATGATCTCCTTTTAATTCTTATTTACTGTATACTGCTTATGAAATTATGCCTGTACTGAATCCCGAGGGTTAGAGCCCAGCCATCATCCAAACGGGGCGGAAACAAAGCAACAACTTGCTGGCCTCGCCTTGGTCCTCCACCAAGTTAAATACTGTTGCATTTCGTTATTTCAGGCCTTGGAGTATTCAACACATCTCGTTCCCCTTTTGCTCGCCTCTGGGAGCAGCCAGCTCTGAGGCAGCAGGGCTCTCTCCTCCCGAACCTGAAGGAAAGGTGGGTCGGGCCTGGTGTCCCTTGCCCCCGCAGGGCAGCACCCAGGAGGGGGCAAACACAAACCACAGTCTGGAGGCTACCGAAGGGCATTTCCAGTCCTCCCCCTGTAAATGAGTACCTGAGCAGCCTGTGGAGAACATGAACTTCATTTGTAGAACTTAGTTTCTTTCTAAAATGTAGCCTTCAGTTTTTGTCAGTGTTAATTGCTATTTTGAAATGCCACCATTATATTTCAGGTTCTCTACTACTCCATAATAAAATTCACCACCAGGTGTTATTAACAATCATATATCCCGCTCATTTAAATAAGGCACAGTTTTCTTCCTTATAATAGTGAGCACAACACCACATAAATTGACAAAATTTGTTTCAGATATTTAAAACTGATTATGTTTTTTTGTTCAAGAAAGCAATTTGTGTAGGAGCTTCATCCTAGAAGCAATATTCTTAGCTGAGATTACTCCGTCCTTTTCAGACGTGTAGTAAATTGCTAATTATAGTCAATTAAACCATACAATATGAAGCAGTTTTATGCTACACAGTTCTTTCAACCGTAATAAATGACTAGTAAGTGCTATAAAACACCAAACCTATAAAGACTTTTTAAAGGTAACAACATACCTTGCACACAATGCATAGATCATAGAGAGAGTGCCTAAAAACAGAACCATTCTGGCACCTGTGTAACCACAGTACAAGTCTTTACATTACTTTACATTATAGCAACGATTAAAGCAGTACACTCTATTAACAATTTCAGCGAAAGCATTTTTTTTTAGTATTTTTTCTGTTCCTTTTTAAGGGTTAATTCTACCTCACGTTAAAAAACAAAAGCAAGAGAAGATTTCCATATGTATAAAACTCAAAAAATCCAACCCACAACTACAAGCAGGGCAAAGAGAAAACAGATGGTGTCTTTTCTAGCAGTAAGCTAAGTAATCCATATTCCCTTTTAGAGATGCTAGCCTTGTATTTCCTAAGTTTCCTTTGATCTGGCACGTTAGCTGCGATATGATCCTGTTTTTACCACCAGTTCTCCAGACAATTAACCACTAATGTTTGGCTTACTTCTTTGCGAATTAAATACAAAACTAGATGGTTTAACCTGTCTTGTGCAAGTCTGTATTACATCACCGCTGGGAATTTTCTGAAGGGCATCTGAGCTGTGTTTCTTCTTGGTTTCAGCCTTACATGTCAGAGTGAAAAGCTTTAAAGAAAGTCTTCAGAAGATTTTACCACTGGAAATGGAAATGGTGGAGAATGGGCTCATCAACCAACTTCAGTAAATAACTGATAGAACAACAAAGAGCAACAATAATGAATCAAAGAAATGCCTTTGTTAATTGATTCTGCCAAGTGCCTTTTCATTTTCTACAGTATGTCAATAAGTATGTGCGATATACGGCCTTCAAGAAAGAGCAATCTCTGCTTCTAACAAGCAGATCGCTCTAAGGATCACTTGCTCACTTAAACATTTGGATAAAATGCCCCGCCTCTGAACCAGGAATAATGCCACTCCATTTCACTGGCTCTCTGCCATCTGCTCTGGCTGAGGTTATGCTGCACTGAGACCTCAGGGCAGGAACAGTCTGTGGTGCTTTCTGGAGTGTGCTCCATGGTCATCGCCATCCACGACGCCAGCTGATCCTCGTGAAAACCAAGGCGCGGCAAAAGCAGGAGAAGAAGAAAGAGGAGGACTGAAGTGTGCCTAGGTCTCAGCCCAACTTGGGGTTGGGGCACACGCTTAAACCCAGAGTCAGGCAAGAGTTTCTGGGTGCCAGAGTGGACCCTAGCTCTAGCTGCCTGGAGCTGAGTGGTGTGGATGTATTTACAGCTCTTCTCACTGAGCTTTTGAAAGGATTAGATAGTTAATATTGTAAAACTCTTAAAGATTAAAAAGTTGCAAAAGATTTGCAAAGTGACCTTGCAAGTTTTAGTTGTTTATAAACCTTACTTAATGAACTCGATTCATTTATATTTACAGGTGTGACAAAGATATACTTCAGTCTTCAGAAATTACAATGCATATTGTATTTGTCCCCTCAAATATTGTAAATGTATAGTACTACCACACGCATAAAGAATACTTAAACAGAACTACATTTTCTGATTAAAATCTAATTTCATGCCCAGCTTTTTTATTTGCTTATACCGGTACTATAGTGGAATAAAAATGTCCATAGACCAAGTAGCCCTACAGTTTGAAGTTAAATTAAGGAAAAAAAAAAATAAAAGGCAAGATTTGCATTTATTTAATCACAGATAAAACCCAGTGTATTTTACTGCAGTCTGGAACTGTACAATGTTACCTTAATCATCAACAGAAGGCAAAAATCTATTTAACAAAAGCTTCAAAAAAGCACTCAAAATGTAGATTTCAATGTGCTGACTGAAGCTGGAGCAAACCGCTAAGCAAATAAAACAACTGAACCTTTGTTATTGATAGAGAGCACTCAGGCAGACCCAGGTTTCAGTAGCATACTAAACAGATTACTGGAAATGCAACCAACAAAACTCGCAACTGGTGTCGATTTAATTTTCACAACTTTATAGAAGATGGAAACTTCTGTTACTTTTCAAAGAGGTGTAGCCATAAATAAGTTATCACAAAGGCTTTTTCCCAGCATTTTCTTCTCTTGGTTCTGTTAGCTATCTCACAGAAATGCCTCTGTAACAACAAGTCTTTACAATTACAACCCCGCAGCCCAAAAAGCCTCAATGGATGCTATGTGTATAGATCCCATCAGAGGTGATGGACAGACTTTCAACTCCTCCTCATTTAAGCAACAGAGCTACAATAGGAGATGCTCTCTTTTGAGGCTGCATTCCGTATATAACGTTGTTACATAAACTGCTTTAAGATAACAACAATGGTTACTGTTCAGCCGAATCAATCTTCCAGTATTATTCACATTTAGTTTCACAATTAACGCAGCAAATGTTGCCTGGGCTATCACCACCTCTTCAAACATGCTCACTGACCGCACAGCTTCAAAATCAATGCAAATGTTTTTCCAACAACATGAGTTGCTTAGCTATGTCCAGAACAAGTAGTATGGGCCAACTGGAAGCAGGTATATAAGAATAAAGAGCTGGCAAAGAAGACCTGCTGTTCACATTTCACACATTTCCATGACAAATTTTCTTGCTTCTCTTCAGCTGATAAAGCTGGAAAACCATACCGAGCACTACTAGAAAAATGATGCTTTAATTTACAGATTCTTGTTGCTGCAACTCTCTTTAAACTTCAACTAGTTAGAAAGATTCTTTCAAACAGACATAAAAAAATTAGTAGTTTCTAAACTATTTATGTAATAGATTCCTACTCTAATGGATAAAAAAGGCAAATGTGGAGATTCCTACTCTAATGGATAAAAAAGACAAACGTGGAGGATCCAGAACCCTCAAAATAAGTGATACTTTTGTGGAGTTCTGAGAGACAAAACAACCAGTCTAGAAAACACCCTTTAACAAAACTAAAAGAACAGTGAGAAGTGTCACTTCCATCAAGCAAATCAAGTTGTCAACGTGTGTGTGTAAGCAATTATGACAAAATAAATCCAGAGGACAAAAGATTCATTTTGCCATCCTGTCAGCGGCAAAATAGACAAAACATCATATTTTTGTATATTTACAAAAAAGAATGAAAGACCACAACTTTAATGACTCAGGTTTGTTGTAGACCAGAACTCCCTTTAGACCTCTCCCGCTAGAAAAAACACATCCTATTTTGTTACAGAATCACAGAATCACAGAATCACAGAATAGTAGGGGTTGGAAGGGACCTCTGTGGGTCATCTAGTCCAACCCCCCTGCCGAAGCAGGGTCACCTACAGTAGGCTGCACAGGATCTTGTCCAGGCG